>ERZ827469.187-NODE-187-length-83661-cov-4.614489_pt1 | contig 83661 bp, 60 predicted proteins | sample MGYA00519917_ERZ827469 | MGnify/ENA primary metagenome ERZ827469 (study PRJEB31778, sample SAMEA3449314) | human gut metagenome | biome: human gut; feature: human-associated habitat; material: faeces | place: United Kingdom | collected 2010/2012 ... | reverse complement strand
CAGTCACTTATCTTAATCTATCCGATTCTTTCGTTTTTACGCGAGTTCTTCGTATATTTGTCCGGAGAAAAAACGCTAAGACCGACTTTTATGCAAAAACTACTGTTCGCATTCGCTGCCGCGTGCGGCTGTCTGGGCGCCGCCGCCCAGCCGGGAACCTTTTCCAATCCGGTGATTCCGGGCGACCTGCCCGATCCCAGCGTCATCCGCGTCGGCGAGACCTACTATGCCTGCGGAACCTCTTCGGAGTGGGCGCCTTTCTATCCGCTCTTCACTTCGCGCGACCTGGTGAACTGGACGCAGGCGGGCCACCTGTTCGAAGAGCAGCCCGAGTGGACCCGCTCGTCGTTCTGGGCCCCGGAGCTGTTCCACCGCGACGGGCGGACCTACGCTTATTATACGGCCCGCCGCAAGAGCGACGGCACGTCGTATATCGGCGTGGCCACGGCCGACCGTCCCGAAGGCCCCTACACGGACCACGGTCCGGTCGTCGCGCTGGGCACCGAAGCCATCGACGCCTTCGTGCTGGAGGACGACGGGAAACTCTACATCTCGTGGAAGGCCTACGGTCTCGACCGGCGGCCGATCGAACTGCTGGCCTGCCGCCTTTCGGACGACGGCCTGCGGCTCGAGGGCGAGCCGTTCAGCCTGCTGCGCGACGATGCGCGGCGGGGGCTGGAGGGCCAGCACTGGATGAAACTCGGCGATTACTACTACCTGATCTATGCCGTGAACGGCTGCTGCGGCCCCGGAAGCGACTATGCCGTTTCGGTGGCGCGGTCGAAAAACCTCCGCGGACCGTACGAGAAATACGCCGGGAATCCGATCCTGCACGGCGGCGAAGGGGTGCAGTCCTGCGGCCACGGCACGGTGGTCACCACGCCCGACGGCCGCATGTTCTTCCTCTGCCATGCCTATCTTTCGGGCGAGAACTTCTTCCTCGGGCGTCAGCCGATCCTCTCCCGCATCGAGCTGGGCGAGGACGGATGGCTGCATTTCGAGGGCGGCGAAACGGCCCTCCTGCGGCGTCCGCTGCCGCTGCCCGGCACGGCACAGGAGCCGGTGAAGGACTTCGCGGACGACTTCTCCTCGCCGCGCATCCGTCCCGAGTGGTCGTGGAACTATCCCTATGCCGTGCCGGACGTCGAGCAGGCCGACGGGCGGCTCTGCCTGAGCGGCCGTGCGAAGGAGGGCGTGCATACGGGCGTGGCCTTCTGCCTGCGGGCCCTGACGACGGACTACACGCTGGAGACGGCGTGCCTCGCGCGTCCTGCGGGATGGAGCGGCCTGACGCTCTACGGCGACGACAGGAACCTGCTGGTCTGGGGACTGCAAGACGGACGGCTGGCCGTACGCCTCGTCCGCGACGGACGGGAGGAGCTGCTCGGCGGGCCTCTCGCCGTTCCGGCCGATGTCCCCGTTTACCTGCGTATGGAGGTGCGGGGCGGCGGCCCCGCGGCCTTCGCGTACAGCCTCGACGGCAGCTCGTGGCAGCAGGCCGGAACGCGGCCCGTGGAGCCGGGCGAACTGCTGCAATGGGACCGCGTCGCCCGTCCGGGACTCTATTACGAAGGTCCCGAGACGTCGTTCGCCGAATTCGAATACGTCCGGATGAACCGGGTCCGGTAAACGACCGGGTAACGGAACGAGAACTCAAATTGCTTTTCAACGATGACCAGAACCAGATTTGCCTTGTTGGCTGCCGGGTTGTTCCTCTGCGGCCCGCTGTCGGGGCAGGAGACCGATTTCGACCTCGCCGCGCAGCGTTCCGAGTCGCAGGACGTGCGACCCGTGCCGGGACACGCCGTCGATCACGGCGGCCTGCCCCTCAATCCTGTGCCCCATAGCCTCGTCCGCGGCGAGGGGTGTCTCGACGTGTCGGGCGGCGTCCGCCTGCGGGGCGAGGGAGCGCGTTTCGCCGCCGACCTCGGCTTCCTGCCCCTCGCGCGGAAAGGGGCGGCGCTTTCCGTCGAGTTCGGCGCGAAAGCGGCTGCCCGGCGCGGCGTGAAACCCCTGTCGGGAGCCTATGCGCTCCGGATCGACGGCTCGGGCATCGCCCTGATGGGTTACGACGAGCGGGGCGCCTTCTATGCCGTACAGACCCTCCGGCAGATCGCCGAAAGTCCGGCCGCGGCCGGCGGGCTGCCCTTCGTGGAGATTGCGGACTATCCCGACCTGCCCACGCGGGGTGTCGTCGAGGGCTTCTACGGCACGCCGTGGCCGCATGCCGTGCGGCTGTCGCTCATCGACTTCTACGGACGTTTCAAGATGAACAGCTACCTCTACGGCCCGAAAGACGACCCCTACCATAGCTGCCCCGACTGGCGGTTGCCGTATCCCGAGCCGGAGGCGCGGCAGATCCGCGAGCTGGTCGAGGCGTGCCGGCGCAACTACGTCGATTTCGTCTGGGCGATCCACCCCGGGCAGGACATTCGCTGGAACGAGGAGGACTACCGCAACCTGGTGCAGAAGTTCGAATGGATGTACGACCTCGGCGTGCGCGCCTTTGCCATCTTCTTCGACGACATTTCGGGCGACGGCACGGACCCCGGGCGGCAGACCGAGCTGCTGAACCGCCTCGACGCCGATTTCGTCCGCGCCAAGGGCGATGTCGCACCGCTCGTGGTCTGCCCGACGGACTATTCGCGGCTCTGGGCGAATCCCACGCCGCAGGGCAGTCTGGCCATCTACGGGCGGACGCTCGACCCCTCGGTGCGGGTCTTCTGGACGGGCGACGTCGTGTGCAGCGACCTCACGCCCGAGACGCTCGCGTGGGTCGATTCGCGCATCGGCCGTCCGGCGTTCTATTGGTGGAACTATCCGGTGACGGACTATGCGCGCCATATCCTGATGCAGGGTCCGGTCTATGGGTTGGACACGACGCTTACGACCGACGACCTGTGCGGCTTCGTCAGCAACCCGATGGAACACGGCGAGGCGTCGAAGCTGGCGCTTTACGGCGTGGCCGACTACACGTGGAACACGGCGGCCTACAATCCGATCGACAACTGGGAGCGGGGGCTCGCGGAGCTGGTTCCCGAGGCGCGCGAGGCGTACCGCACCTTCGCCATCCATTCGTGCGACACGGAGACGGGCTACCGCCGCGACGAGTCGTGGGAGACCGAGACGTTCCGCATCGCCGACTACACCCCCGGGCAGGCCGCGGCCCTGCGGGAGGAGTTCGAGCGGGTGGTTGCGGCGCCCGGCGTGCTGGAGGAGCGCTGCGCCAACCGGGAGCTGCTGGCCGAGCTGCGGCCGTGGCTCGCGGAGTTCCGCAAGCTGGGCGAACGGGGGCTCCGGACGCTCGATCTCATCGCATGTTACGAGACGGGCGACGACGCGGCGTTCTGGAGCGGCTACGTCCGCAACCGGATGAGCGCCGCCGACCGCAGTGCCTACGAGGCCCACAAGTCCGGCACGATGAAGCTCCAGCCCTTCTACGAGCAGGTGATGGACGACATGGCCGCGGGCTTCTTCACGCGCCTGACGGGCGACCGGCCCGCTTCGGCCCGCGGCATCGGGTCCTTCCCGACCCTCGCCACGACGCAGAGCCGCCTGATGCTCGACCACGACCCCGGGACTTTCTACACTTCGGGCCGTGCGCAGCAGGCCGGCGACTGGATCGGCGTCGATCTGGGAACCCTGCGCGAGGTTTCCGAGGTGACGATCCTTCAGGGCCGGAACTCGACCGACGACGTGGATTACTTCGACCATGCGCGGCTCGAATACTCGGCCGACGGACGGACGTGGCATCCGCTGCTCGACGACCTGCGGCGGCAGTACGTCGTCGAATGGCGCGGCGAAACCGTCGGAGCGCGCTACGTGCGGCTGCTGCGTCTCGACTCGCCCAGGACCAACTGGGCGGCCGTGCGCTCGTTCGAGGTCAATCCCGTGCGCGCCGAACGGCTCGGGTTCCGCGTCGAGGCCGCGGATGCGGAGCGGGCGCTCTATGCCTTCGACCGCGATCCCGGCACGTCATTCCGCAGCGACGGACGCCTTGCGTTCGAGGTTCCCGACGGCGTGCGGGAGTATGTGCTGTTGCTGGACCTGCCCGGGGAGGACGGACTCCGTGTGCGGCAGTTGGCCGCCGACGGCAGCGTGCTCTCCGAGACGGCGGTCGGCGAACCTTTCTTCCGCCTCGCCCTGGCGGACGGCGCGGCCTCGGTGGCCCTCGAAGGTCCGGCCGAGGTTTTCGAGATCATCGCCCGGTGAGCCTCTGCCTCCCGGAACGGAAACCGCCCCGAAGCGTCGTCGCTTCGGGGCGGGTCTTTTTCGCGCCGGGGCCTGCGGGGCGCCGGGACTTCGCTTGCGTCGGAGCCCGACTGCCGGAATGCGCCGCCTCGGGCGATGGTTCCGTGGCCTATTTCTGCCGGAAATAGATCTGGATGGGCACTCCGGCGAAATCCCACCGTTCGCGGATGTTGTTTTCCAGGAAGCGGCGGTAGGGCTCCTTGATGTATTGCGGCAGGTTCACGAAAAAGGCGAACTGCGGCGTCGGCGTCGGCAACTGCGTGACGTACTTGATCTTGATGTACTTGCCCTTGGTCGCGGGGGGAGGGTAGTTCTCGATCAGCGGCAGCAGCTCCTCGTTCAGCTCCGACGTGGAGATGCGGCGTTTGCGCGACTGGTGCACCCGGATCGCGGTCTGGAGCACGTCGAGGATGCGCTGTCTGTTCAGCACCGAGGTGAAGACGATCGGAATGTCGTTGAACGGGGCGAGCCGTTTTTTCAGGAACTCGGTCCACTCCTTCATCGTGTTGCTGTCCTTCTCCACGAGGTCCCACTTGTTCACCACGATCACGCACCCCTTGCGGTTGCGGACGATGAGGTTGTGGATGTTCAGGTCCTGCGATTCGAGTCCCTGCTGCGCGTCGAGCATCAGGACGCAGACGTCGGACTGCTCGATGGCCCGGATCGACCGCATCACCGAGTAGAATTCGAGGTCTTCCATCGTCTTGCCCTTCTTGCGCATGCCGGCCGTATCGACGAGGTAGAAGTCCATGCCGAACTTGTTGTAGCGCGTGTGGATCGAGTCGCGCGTGGTTCCGGCGATCGACGTGACGATGTTGCGCTCGGTGCCCAGCAGGGCGTTCGTGAGCGACGATTTGCCGACGTTGGGCCGCCCGACGATCGTGATGCGCGGCAGGTCGTCCTCCGCTTCGTCCGCGTCGTCGGCGGGAAGCGCCGCGAGGATGGCGTCCATCAGGTCGCCCGTTCCGCTTCCCGACATGGACGAGATGCAGTAGGGATCGCCCAGACCGAGGGCGTAAAATTCGTGCGAGGAGTAGATCTGGTCGTTGTTGTCAACCTTGTTGCAGACGAGGATCACCTTTTTCGGCGAGCGGCGCAGGATGTCGGCCATCAGCTCGTCGAGGTCCGTGATTCCGGTGGAGACCTCCACCAGGAGAAGTATGACGTCCGCTTCGTCGATGGCCAGCATCACCTGACGGCGGATTTCGTCTTCGAAGATGTCGTCGGAATTGACGGTGTAGCCGCCCGTGTCGATCACGGAGAATTCGCGGCCGTTCCAGTCCGTTTTGCCGTAGTGGCGGTCGCGCGTGGTTCCGGCCGTCGCATCGACGATCGCTTTGCGTTCGCCGACGAGGCGGTTGAAGAGGGTCGATTTGCCGACGTTGGGCCGTCCGACGATTGCTACGAGGCTCATGTTCTTTCTGCGTTTTGCGGGACCGGACCTCTCCTGCCGGACCGCAGGCTTCGTCTGCCCTGCGGGCCGCCGGCCGTCCGGACCGGAGTTTGTGCGTGCAAAGATACAACAATCGGGCGAATTATGAAAGGCGCCGCCCGCGGCCGTCCCCGGACCGTGGTCCCGGCGGCAGCGTCCGATGCTTCCCTACAGATAGCGGCTTTCCGTGGCGCCCGCCTGCACGGGGTAGAGCAGCACGTAGCTGTATCCCGCGAAGTACTGTTCGAGATAGCCCGGGATGCGGTTCATCGCGGGGTGGTAGGAGACCCGCTCGCGGCGGCTCATCACGAACCAGAGGCAGTCGTCGTTCCGCAGGTCGTGTTCGAGCGAGGGGAGGTCGTCCCAGCGGTCGAACGCGACGAACCCGATGTTGGCCGGGAGTTTGCGGCCCCGGCGGGGGCGGAGGTGTTCGAGCGTGCCTTCCGAGGCGAAGAAGACGATCTTCGCGCCGGAGTTCTCGGCCAACTGCCGGATGCGGTGCACCCAGGCCTGGAATCCGGCCTCCTTTTCGGCCTTTTCGGGCACGACGATCAAGTGGCGCTTGACGGTGGCCAGCGGCTGCGCGGGGCTGTAGATGAAGGTGGTGACGTTGCTCTGCATCAGTACGTCGGTCACCATGCGGCCGATGCCCGGACCCGAAGCCCCCGGGATGCCCGGGATCGCCGGAATGGCCGGCATGCCGGGCGTGCGCTGGTGCATGCCCAGCACGATGTCGGTGATGTTGCGCTCGCGGACGACGCTCACGATGGCGTTCGAGATGTTCACGTCGTAACGCAGCAGTTGCTGGAGGTAGAGGTCGCCCGCGGCGGCGGTCGTCGCCGCGATGTCGAGCACCTTCCGGGCCTGTTTCTCGATGTTGGGGTCCTCGGCCTTGTTGTCGATGGCGTGCAGGGCGTAGAGGCCGTTGGGCTCCTTGGGGCGTTTGAGCATGGCGCTCAGCCCCACCAGCTCGTCCACCGACCGTTCGTTGGCCACCGGAATCAGGATGTGGTCCTCGCGGCGCGGCGCTTTCTCCGCATCGTCCTGCGCATGGTTCATGGCGATGTTGTGGGCGCCCCGCTGCGTGGCGAAGGTCGAGACGATGCACGTGGCCAGAATCATGAGGATCGTGCCGTTGAGCACGCTTTCGCTCAGCAGCCGGATCGGCTCCCCGTCGGGCGTGTGGCCCAGGATGACGTTGTAGCCCACCATGACGGCGGCGAGCGTGGCCGCCACGTGGGCGCTGCTCAGTCCGAAGATGACGGTCCGCTGGTCTTTCGAGAGGCGGAAGCTCTTCTGCGTGAGCCATGCGGCGATGAATTTCGCCGCCGTGATGAGCGCGATCATGATCGCCGCCACCTCGATGCTCTCCCAGTCGCGGAAGAAGGCCCGGTAGTCGATGAGCATCCCCACGCCGATCAGGAAGAAGGGGATGAAGATGGCGTTGCCGACGAACTCCACGCGGTTCATCAGCGGCGACGTGCGCGGGATGAGCCGGTTGAGGGCCATGCCCGAGAGGAACGCGCCGATGATCGGTTCGAGACCGGCCAACTGGGCGAAGAAGGCCCCGAGGAAGACCATCGCCAGAACGAAGATGTACTGCGAGACGCTGTCGCTGACCTGCTTGAAGAACCAGTGGGCCAGCAGCGGGAAGAGGAAGACGATGATGACGATGCAGAGGAGCACCGAGGCGCCGAGCCGCCACCAGAACATGTCGTCCACGTTGCCCGTGGCCATGCCGACGATCACGGTGAGCAGCAGCAGGGCCAGCGTGTCGGTGATGACCGTGCCGCCCACGGCGATCGTCACCGCCTTGTCGCGGGCGATGCCGAGCTTGCTGACGATGGGGTAGGCCACGAGCGTCTGCGAGGCGAACAGCCCGGCCAGCAGGATCGAGGAGTAGAGCGGGAACCCCATCACGTAGTACCCGGCCAGGATGCCCAGCCCGAGCGGGACGCAGAAGGTGTAGAGGCCGAACACGAGGCTGCGCCAACTGTTGCGCCGGAAGTCGGACATGTCCATGTCGAGTCCCGAGAGGAACATGATGTAGAGCAGTCCGGCCGTGCCCGAGAGGATGATGCTGCTGTCGCGCAGCACGAGGTTCAGTCCGTGGGGGCCGATCACCGCTCCGGCGATGATGAGCCCCAGCAGGTAGGGGATTTTGAGCTTGTTCAGAATCAGCGGCGCTGCGAGGATGATGACCAGAATGAGCAGGAATTTCAGGATCGGGTCTTCGAGCGGCAGCGTCAGGTCTATATGTGCGAGTAACGGGATCATCCGGTGCGGTGTTTAGTCTTTCCACAAAGATAGGAAAAATCGGGTTATGCGCAAGCTCCCGGCGATAAAAAATCCGGCCGGGGCGTCCGCGTCCCGCATCCGGAAAAAGCCCGGCATGCGAAAGAAGCCCGGCATGCGGAAATATGCCGGGCCTGCGTCGCGAATCCCGTAGGTCATCGGCCGGAGAGCGCGAATTCGCAAATCGTGACGGATTCCCCCTTGAACGTGATTTCGTCCGCCTTTCCCGGATCGGTGTCCGTGGCCGTTGCGACGACGTTCCCGGCCGGGTCGTCCAGCGTGTTCCTGGCATCGAGCGACGCGGCCGACAGCACGGTGGTCCGTATGAGCTTGTCCGCCTTGCAGTTTTCGAAGACGATGCGCGTCTTCAGGGCCTTCGGGTTGAGATTGACGACGAACAGGTTGAGCCTTCCGCGCTCCCGGTCGATGGTCGCGGAGACGTCCAGCGAACCGACGTCCGTGTCCATTGCGGGGGATACGGCCTCGGCCTTTACGCTCTCTTTCAGTCCTTTCGCGCGGTATTCCCGGAGCGGGAAGAATGTCGTCTGCCTTACCAAGGCGGTTTCGTCGGTCATGATCGGGGCGAGGATGTTCACCATCTGCGCCCAGTTGGCTATTCCTACGTGGCGGGCGTTGCGGTGGATGGCGTTGAGAAAATACGCCGTCGCCAGCCCGTGACGCCATTCGTAGGTGTTGGTCGTCCCGTAGGGAGGTCCTCCGGCCTCCCAGATTCCCCATTCGTCGAAAGCGATTCTGATACGGTCCTGGCGAGGGGGAAAGCGGTACCATACCTGCCAGTTGTCAACGGAGTCCGGGCAGTTCTCCCGGATGAAGGCGCCCAGGGCGGCGAGCCCCCTGTCCGCCGCCTTGATCTTCCGGAACAGGGAGTAGGGCTTTCCCTCCTCCGTGTTCACGTAGTTGTGGTAGGAGATGTAGTCCACGGCTCCGCCCAGGCCGTCCAGAACCGTTTCGTTCCAGCGCATGTCGCCCCCTTCGCCGTTGGCGATGAGTTTGATGGACGGGTCCGTCAGTTTCATCAGTTTGATGAAATGCCACACGTCCTCCACGTATTTCCGGGGGTCCTGATGGCGTCCCGCGTCGGGTTCGGCCCCCTCCTCGTTCCCCAGCGCCCAGTACTTCACGCCGAAAGGCTCCGGGTATCCGTGCGAACGCCTGAGGTTGGCATAGTATGTGTTTTCCGTTCCGTTGCAGTATTCGACCCAGTTGGCCGCCTCGTCGGGCGATCCGGTGGAGAGGTTCACCACGAGGCAGGGCTCTGCGCCTATTTCCCTGCAATACTCGATGAACTCGCACGTGCCGAAATGGAAATCGTTGATGCCGCCCCAGATCAGGTTCTTCCTCGCCTTGCGCTCCTCTTTGGGACCCACTCCGTCTTCCCAGTGGAAGGTCTTGACCACCGTTCCGCCCGGGAACCGCAGCATCGTCGGGGAGAGCTCCTTCACCTTTTCCAGCACGTCGCGGCGGAATCCCCGGCTGTCGGACAGCGGCGAGTCCTCGTCGAAAATGCCTCCGTCGATGCAGCGTCCCATGTATTCCACGAATTGTCCGTACACGTACGGGGAGATCTCGCCGAGGCTGGCGCCTGCGTCGATCGTTATTCTGTTTTCCTGGGCGTGCGATGACAGGCAGAGCAGTGCGAAAACGGGCGGCAGAAGCAGTTTTTTCATGTGTGGCAGGTGTTTTCGGGTGACGGGCGGACCTCCGGCCGTCGGACAAAGATAGGCAAAAGATGCGAGGCATGCAAGTCCCGGAAGTTGTCCGCATCGCCGGGGAATCCGGCCGGCATGTCCGTGATGCAGAGGCGGAAGGGGTGTCCGGTCCGGACACTCGCATGGCGGCGCGGCGCAAAAAAACGGGGGAGGATGCTTCGCTTTTCGGCAAAAAAGCGTAACTTTGAAAAATCATTGAAAACCGGAACGGCTTTGGTTATGGGTGTCGAGAGAGTGGACAGACGGTTGCTCGGTCCCGTGCTCGCGGGATTTTTCATCATGGGTTTCTGCGACATGGTGGCTCCGATCACGGGGCGTATCGCCGCGGAGTTCCCCGCGGAGCGGCAGGCGGCCGTGAGCTTCCTTCCGACGATGGTGTTCCTCTGGTTTCTGGTGCTTTCGGCGCCGTTTGCCGCATGGATGAACCGCCGGGGCCGCAAGACGACGGCGCTCGCGGGCTATCTCCTCACGGTCGTCGGCCTGCTCGTGCCCTATGCCGCCGGCGAGGGATGCGCGCTGGGGTGGTACTTCGCCGGGTTCGGCCTGCTGGGTATAGGCAACACGGCGATCCAGGTGGCCGTCAATCCGCTGCTGGCCACCATCGTTCCCGCGGAGCGCATGACGAGCTACCTGACCGTGGGGCAGATTTTCCGCAACACGTCGCTGCTCCTGCTGGCGCCGATCGTGACGGGACTGGTCGCCGCGACCGGGTCGTGGCGTCTGCTGCTGCCGATCTACGCGGCCCTCACGGTCGCGGGCGGGGTGTGGCTGCAACTGACCTCCGTGCCCGAGCCGCCGCGCAGCGGAACCTCCGTCGGACTGGCAGCCTGCTTCGGTCTGCTGAAGAACCGTGCGGTGCTGCTCTCGGCGCTGGGCGTGGCATGCTTCATCGCCGCCGACGTGGGGATCGGCTACCTCTCGGTGCGGCTGATTGACAACCCCTCGTCGATCCTCACGACCACGGGTTTCTACGCCTGCCGCATCGTCGGGACGATCGTCGGGGCGTGGGCCCTCGTGCGGGTCCGGGACACGAAGTATCTGGGCTGGAACATGGCCGGGGTGCTGGCGCTCTGCCTCGTGCTGCTCTTCACGGACAGCGGGGCGGTGATCTATGCCGCCGTGGGCCTCATGGGCTTCGGCATGGCGTGCGTCTTCGCCACCTTCTACTCCGTGGCGACCCGTGCCGTGCCGGAGCGGGCCAACGAGGTGGCCGGGCTGATGATTCTGGCCATTTCGGCGGGAGCCGTGTCGGGTCCGGCGTGCGGCGCCGTCGCGCGTGCGGCGGGCAGTCCGCATTGGGGGATGCTCTTCGTCGCCGTGCTGGTGTGCTACATGCTCTGGGCGAGCGTGAAACTGACAAACAACGAACAACGGATATGAAAAAAATCGTACTGACCCTGCTGCTTGCAGCCGCCGCATGGAGCGCGGCGGCGCAGCGGCCCCGCACGCGGGTGGAATGGGGCGTGATCGGAGGCATCAGCATTCCCGATTATACGACCGACATGGACCGGACGGACATCAGGAACAAATGCGGCTGGCAGGCCGGCATCGTGACGGCCGTGAATCTGGGCGCCTTCGCCGTCGAGCCACAGATTCTCTATGTCCGCCAGGGCATGCGCATCCGGCCCGAGGGGGGCGAGGAGGTGAACCTCAAGTCCAATTCGATCGACGTGCCGGTGCTGCTGTCGCTGCGGCTGCTCCATCCCGTGCGCATCTACACCGGACCGGTCTTTACGGTGATGAACGACAGCAAGCAGAAGTCGGGGCGCGACCTGCTCGATTTCGGGCGTGTGCGTCCCACGGTCTCGTTCACGGTCGGGGCCGGCGTGGTGCTGATGCGCCACCTGCTCGTCGATCTGCGCTACAACGGCCAGTTCCGGGCCAAGCACGACGTCGTGCTGCCCGACGGCCAGCAGCTCGACAAGCTCCGCTCGTACAACGTCGCACTGAGTTTCGGTTATCTGTTTTAGCCTATGACGGAGACGCTCGGACGGGAAATCGCCGTCGAAGGGGTCGATCCCCGCGAACTGTACGGGGCGCAGAACGTCTATCTGGAACAGATCAAGGCGCTGCACCCCGCATTGAAGATCGTGGCGCGCGGACAGTCGCTCAAGGTGCTCGGCCCCGAGGCGGAGACGCGCCGGTTCGCCGCCCGCATGGAGGGGCTGGCGGCCTATTACCTCAAGTACGGGCACATCTCCCCGCAGGTCATCGACCAGTGTTTCGCGGGGGGCTTCGGAGCGGCGGACGCCCCCGCGGACAAGGACGTGATCGTGTACGGCAACAACGGCAACATCGTCCGCGCCCGCACGGTGAACCAGCAGCGGCTGGTGGGGCTCTACGACAAGTGCGACCTGCTCTTCGCCGTCGGCCCGGCCGGGTCGGGCAAGACCTATACGGCCATCGCGCTGGCCGTCCGGGCCCTGAAGGAGAAACAGGTGCGGCGCATCATCCTGACGCGCCCGGCCGTCGAGGCGGGCGAGAAGCTGGGCTTCCTGCCCGGCGACATGAAGGAGAAGCTGGACCCCTACCTGCAGCCGCTCTACGACGCGCTCAACGACATGATCCCGCCCGCGAAGCTCCAGAAGTTCCTCGAAGAGGGGACCGTGCAGATCGCACCGCTGGCCTACATGCGCGGGCGGACGCTCGACAACGCCTTCGTCATTCTGGACGAGGCGCAGAATACCACGCTCGCGCAGATCAAGATGTTCCTGACGCGCATGGGGCGCAACGCGCGTTTCATCGTCACGGGCGACGTGACGCAGATCGACCTGCCGCGCAGGAGCGACAGCGGACTGGTGCGCGCGATGGAGATCCTGCGCCGCGTGGAGGGCATCGGCATCGTCGAGTTCGACAAGCGCGACATCGTGCGCCATCCGCTCGTCAAGCACATCGTCGAAGCCTTCGACCGGCACGCCGGCGCGGGGCCGGCGGAATCCGGAGAATCGGATACGGAAAATACGGAAACCAAAAACGAATAAGTCATGGACAGAAATCTTGCAGCGCTCGAACCGGCGCTCGTCTGGAAACATTTCGCGGAGATCGTCCGCATCCCGCGCCCGTCGCATCACGAGGAGGCCATCCGCCGCTACGTGCTGGAGTTCGCCCGGGGGCTCGGCCTCGAGGCCCGTGAGGACGAGGCGCACAACGTCTATGTCCGCAAACCCGCCTCGAAGGGAATGGAGAACCGCAAGGGCGTCATCCTGCAGGCGCACCTCGACATGGTTCCGCAGAAAAACAACGACAAGACGTTCGATTTCGAGAAGGATCCGATCGATGCCTATGCGGACGGCGGATGGGTCACGGCCGACGGCACGACGCTCGGGGCCGACAACGGCATCGGCGTGGCTTCGATCCTGGCCGTGCTGGAGGACGACACGCTCGCGCACGGGCCGCTGGAGGCGCTCTTCACGGCCACCGAGGAGACCGGCATGGACGGCGCCTTCGGGCTGCGGCCCGGGGTGTTGCAGGGCGAAATCCTGCTCAACCTCGATTCCGAGGAGGAGGGCGAGCTGTACGTGGGCTGTGCCGGAGGGCTCGACGCGAACACGACGTTCCGCTATGCGGAGGAGCCGACGCCCGCCGCGGGCTACGTCGCCGCGAAGATCTCCGTCAGGGGCCTCAAGGGCGGCCATTCGGGCATTCAGATCGTCTGCCAGCGCGCCAATGCCAACAAACTGCTGTTCCGGCTGCTCAATGCCGCGCCCTGCCCCCTGCTGCTCTGCTCGGTGGACGGCGGCGGACTGCGCAACGCCATTCCGCGCGAGGCCGAAGCCGTTGTGCTGCTCCCCGAGGCGGATTACGACGCTTTCGCCGGGGCGGTCGCCGCGTACGAAAAGACCGTGCGGGAGGAGTTCGAAGGGATCGAGGAGAACATTTCGGTCACGGTCGGGAAGTGTGCCAGGCCCGCCGGAATGCTGCCGCGCGACGTGGCCGTGAAGGTGATCCGCGCGGTCGCGGGGTGTCCCGACGGCGTGCAGCGCATGTCGCTCTCGATGCCCGGGCTGGTGCAGACGTCGGGCAACCTGGCGCGCGTGGTCTCGGATGGCTCGACGGTGAAGATGCAGTGCCTGCTGCGCAGTTCGGTGCGTTCGGAGAAGGAGGCGCTGGGCGAGGCCATCGCCGCGGTCTTCGCGCTGGCCGGAGGCGAGACGGAGCTGACGGGGGCCTACGACGGCTGGAATCCCGACATGAAGTCGCCGATCCTGAAGGCCATGACCGCCTCCTACGAGGCGCTCTACGGCCGCAAGCCCGCCGTGACGGCGATCCACGCCGGACTCGAATGCGGCATCATCGGCGGCAAGTACCCCGGTCTGGACATGATTTCGTTCGGCCCGACGATCCGCTATCCCCACTCGCCCGACGAGAAGGTGGAGATCGCCTCGGTCGGGAAATTCTACGACTTCCTGGTTCACACGCTGCGCAATGTTCCCGAAAAGTAGCGGGCCGCACTCCGGCGCCAAGTGGTTCGTCATCGTCAATCCCGTGGCCGGAGGCGGCCGCGGGCTGGACCACTTTCCGCAGATTTCGAAGCACCTGCGCGATGCGCACATCCGTTGCGAACCGGTCTTCACGGAACACAAGTTCCACGCCACGGAGCTGACCGTGACGGCCGTCCGCGAGGGATACCGCCACATCATCGTCGTCGGAGGCGACGGCACGCTGCACGAGGTGGTGAACGGGCTGTTCATCCAGCAGGAGGTGCGTCCCGACGAGGTGCTGCTGGCCGTGGTGGCCGTGGGCACGGGCAACGACTGGGTACGCACGTTCGGCATTTCGAACCGCTACCGGCACGCCGTGCAGGCCATCAGCGAAGGCTGCTCCTTCCTGCAGGATGTCGGGGTGGTCTCCTACGAGGAGGCGCACTACCGGCAGAACCGCTACATGGCCAACGTGGCCGGCGCGGGCTTCGACGCCCATGTGGTGCGGAAGCTCTCGCACCTGAAGAAGAAGGGCCGCAAGAGCCGCTGGCGCTATACGTGGTGTCTGGTGCGCAACTTCTTCCGCTACAAGTCCACGGGCGTCAAGGTGTGGGTGGACGGGCGGCTGGTTTACAACAACCTGCTGCTTTCGGCGGCCGTCGGCATCTGCAAGTTCAACGGCGGCGGCCTGCAGCAGCTTCCCGAGGCGGTGGCCGACGACGGGATGCTCGACCTGTCGCTGATCCGCCCCGTGCATTTCTGGCATCTGCTTTTCCGGTTCCACTACCTGTTCAACGGCGGCATCTACCGCATCCGGCATATCTTGCAGGAGCGTGGCAGCCGCATCCGCATCGAGTCGTCGCCCGAAGTGGGCGTCGAGGTGGACGGCGAGCCGCTGGGCCATACGCCGCTCGAATTTTCGATTCTCCACAAGGCGATCCGGATCGTCGTGGCGAAGGAGTTCTACGAACAGCACGTCCCGGCGGAGGACTCCGCCCGCAAGGCCGGGTGAGGGTCCGGGCATTCCGGGACGATGCGCGGGGAGAGACCGCGAACGACCGGGGCGCGCCGAATGTTCGGCACGCCCCGGTTTTCCGTATTCCTTCCGGCGGCTATCGGGCCGGGACGCTTTCGATGACGTCGATCTCCGTCACCGTCCAGTCGAACAGCTCGTCGGCGCACTGTCCCTCCAGCCGGCGCAGTTGCGAAAGGTCGGTCGTATCGGCCAGCACGGCGTTGAAGAACTGCTCCATCGTGGAGTAGGTCGCGTTCACCTTGCCTGCCAGGCAGGTGTAGAAGGCTTTCTGCTGGCTGCGGTCCAGTCCGGCCGGGAGCACGCCCTGCCCCACGAGGTAGTCGTAGGGGAAAATATGGCGCATGTTGTGCGCGTCGGCATCGAGCTCTTCGACGATCGTCGTGACGACGAACATGTCCACGGTGTCGTTCACGCCCGGCATCTGGATGAAGGTGGTGTACACCGGATAGGCGTTTTCCAGCTCTCCGGCCACCCCGTCCGAGAAGAGGACGAACTCCGAATCGGTCAGGTTGTCGAGGTAGATCATCTGCCGGTAGCTGCGCAGGGCGTCGCGCATGGCCTTGCGCTCTTCGCGGTTCCATTCCCGGCGCTGCGAGCAGCCGGCGAAACCTGCGGCGAATACCGCCAGCAGGGATACACAAAGGAGAATCTTTTTCATATTCCGAATTGATGTTGGTTCATTATTCCCCGGATCGCAATCCGTGTGCCAAAAATATTGCGTATATTTGTTGCCGCACAACACGACCGGTTATGGATGTTCTGGCTTTTCGCGACTACTGTCTTTCGCTGCCCTTCACCGAGGAGTGCACGCCCTTCGACGAGACGACGCTCGTCTATAAGGTCGGCGGCCGGATGTACGCCTTCGCCGACATGGTCGGATTCGAGCGGATCGCCCTCAAGTGCGATCCCGAAGAGGCGCTGCTGCTGCGCGAGCGCTATCCGGACGAGGTGACGCCCGCCTGGCATACGAACAAGCGTCTGTGGAACGACGTGCGCACGACGGGCGACCTGCCCGATGCCTTCATCCGCGCGCAGATACGCAACTCCTACCTGCTGGTCGTGCGGCGGAATGTGACGCCGCGGGCCCGCCGCGAGGAGATTCTCGCCCGTATCGGCGAGCTCGGACTGCCCGAATGATTTCCGCGATTGTTTTCCGAACCAAAAAATAACAGATGCGTATGAAGTGCAAAATCCTTTTGCTGGCGTTGGCCGTCGGGGCGGTGTCCTGCGGCGGAGACGCGAAAACCGAACTTTTCAACGGCCGCGACCTCACGGGATGGGTCTGCGTCACGGCCGGCGGCCCCGTTGCGGCGGAGGTCTTCACCGTGCAGGACGGCTGCATCCGCGTGGCGGGACAGCCTTTCGGGTTCCTGCGCACGGCCGAGCAGTACGGCGACTACCGCCTGCACGCCGAGTGGCGCTGGATCGGGAAGCCCTCGAACAGCGGGCTGTTCCAGCGCATCCAGGAGGGCGACGAACTTTGGCCTTCGCTGATCGAGTGCCAGTTGGAGTCCGGGAATGCCGGAGACCTGCTGGGATTGGGCGGCGCCACGATGGCCGGGGTCGAATCGCCGGAGGGCGGCGTTCCGGTCAAAAAACGCGTGGGCGGCGCTTCGGAGAAACCCGCCGGCGAATGGAACGAGGCCGAAGTGATCTGCAAGGGCGACCGCATCACGGTCTATGTCAACGGCGTGTTGCAGAACGAGTGCAGCGGGGTGAACACCCGGGGCTACATCGCCCTGCAAAGCGAGGGCGGTCCGCTGGAGTTCCGCAACATCTATCTGACGGAGGTCGAGTGATTCCGGGGCGGCGCTCCTGCGGGGCGGCCGTTCCGTCCTTTTCCTTATGTCATCGCCCCTGCCGCAACGCGGCAGGGGCGATGCTTTTCAGCCGGAACGGCCTGCTACCGCCGGTCGTTTTCCTCCAGCGAGGCGACGTAGGCTTCGCGGAGCTTCAGCAGCTCCTGCGCCTTTTCGGGGTATTCGCCGAGCAGGTTCTCCGACTCCGTGGGGTCGATTCCGAGGTTGGTGAGATACAGCCCTTCGAGCGTTTCGTTCCGGTCGTCCGGCCGTACGTCGATCGCATTGCAGAGCAGTTTCCAGTCGCCCTGCCGCACGGCCCACTGCCGTTCGAAATCGAAGTGCAGCACGTCGTGCGGAGACTTCTCCGAGGCGTCCCGAAGCAGCGGTACGAGGCTCCGGCCGTCCACGTCGATTCCCGAGGCATCCAGCCCGCACAGCTCCAGAATCGTCGGGAACCAGTCGATGTTCATGGCCGTCTGGTCGCGCGTCTCGCCCTGCGGCAGATGTCCGGGCCAGGAGACGATGGCCGGCACGCGGATGCCGCCCTCGAAGAGCGAGAACTTGCCGCCCCGGTAGTCGCCGCAGTAACCGCCTCCGCCGAAGGTGCGGACCTCGGTGCTGTGGCCGTTGTCCGACTGGAGGATGACGAGGGTGTTCTCTTCCAGCCCCCGTTCGCGCAGGAATGCGCGCAGCCGGCCCAGGTAGTCGTCGAACGTGGAGACGAAGGCCGCGTACATGCGCCGCGGGGCGGGCAGGTCGGCGTAGTGGTCCAGCCATTTCTTCGCCGGCTGCAACGGATAGTGGGGTATGTTGACGGCCCAGTAGAGGAAGAAGGGCCGGTCGTCTCCGTCCCGCAGGATGAACTCTTCGGCTTCGCGCAGCGTCTCGGCGGCGAAGAACTTCCCTTCTTCGTGAATCTCCTCTCCGTTGCGCCAGAGGTCGTGCCGGTTCGGGCCGCCCCAGTAATAGAAGTGCGAGTAGCTGTCGATGCAGCCTCCCAGGAAGCCCCAGAAATAGTCGAATCCCCGGCTGTTGGGGGCGTACTCCTTCCATGACCCCAGATGCCATTTGCCGATGCAGGCCGTGCGGTAGCCGTTGTCGCGCATCCGCTCGGCGAGCGTCTCCTTGCCGAGCGGCAGCCCCGTGTAGCCGGCGTTGCCCGTAAGTCCGGCGCGTCGGGTGAACTGCCCGGTCAGCAGACTCGCGCGGGAGGCCGAGCTGACGGGTGCGGCGTAGAACTGGGTGAACCGCACGCCGCTGGCCGCCAGCGAGTCCATGTGGGGCGTGCGGAGGTCCGCCGCGCCGAAGCAGCCCATGTCCAGCGTGCCGTGGTCGTCCGTGTAGATGATGATGACGTTGGGTTTCGCGGGGCGGGCCGCCGGGGCCGTGCCTGCCAGCAGCAGGCCGCCGGCGCTCAGGAAGAGGTGTCTGTTGTCCATGTATGCAGTCGTTTATCGGATCCGTTCGTAGTAGGGCAGGCGGTCGAGCGGCACGTCGGTCTCGATGCGTTTCGGCCCCCGGAATGTCTCGCCCCGGTCGTCGCGCCAGACGCCCCGCGGCAGCCGCACTTCGCGCTGCGTCCCCGGCGTGACCATCGGGGCCACGAGGTAGCGGTCGCCCAGCATGAACTGATCGCGGCATTCGAGGAACCCTTCGTGCGGGAAGGCGTACTCCATCGCCCGGACGATCGGCTCGCCCGTCTTCGACGCGTGGTGCGCCAGCGAGAGGATGTAGGGCCCGAATTGGCGGTGCAGCTGCGCATAGCGGGCGCAGACGGCCGCATTCTCGGGCGAGAGGATGCGCCACGGCGCTACGGAGAACTGCATCATCGGCATCAGCGCGTGCACCTGCGCCGAGCGGACGATCAGCTCCTCGTCGAACCGTTCGACCCCGAGAAACGAGGTGAACTGTCCGCCGCCGATCATGTCGGGGCACGTGTAGGGGTGTCCCAGCAGTCCTGCGGCCGTCATGTCGGGGATGAGCAGTTGCAGGGCCCGCCACGAGTAGTCCTTGTCGCCCAGACGCTGCACGACGGGCTGTCCGCCCAGTTTCCAGCAGGCACGCAGCTCGTTGCAGGCGAACGTGCCGCCCAGTTCGGCCCACCGCTGCATGTAGCGGTTCGGGTCGCCTTCGGGGTCGTGGTAGAGATACGGTTCGGCCTGCATGTAGGCCACGTCCCCGCCGTCGAACTTGAAACCGTCGGTTCCGTATTTGCTCCGGTTCTCCTCGAGTTTCCCGCGCAGGTACGCCACCGCTTCGGGGTTCGTCAGGTCGTAGCAGGCGCTGTATCCGTTCCACCACCGGACGATCGCCGGGTCGCCCCGGCGGGTTTTGAGCAGGTAGCCCTTCCGCTCCAGTTCGCGGAATTCGGGCGAGTCGGGCGAGACGTAGGGGGAGATCCAGAGCATCACGCGGAATCCCATGGCGTGCAGCGAGTCGATCATGCCCCGCGGATCGGGGAAGCGCGAGGCCTTGAAGTCGAAGTTCCCGTAGTCGTTCTGCCAGTTGTCGTCGATCATGAAGATTCCCTGCGGGAAGCCGTTTTCGACAGCCTTGCGGGCATAGCGCATGATGTCGCGCTGGTTCTGGTCGTACATGAGCTCGATCCAGGTGTTGTATTGCGGCATGGAGAAGAACAGCTCGGCGGGAATCGTTCCCGAGGGCGGGAAGTGGGCCGCCGAGGCGGCCGCATAGGCATCGCGGAGACTCTCTCCGGCGTGCACGGCCTCGAGTGCCTCGTGGTCGGAGGAGAGGTGGAGCCGTCCCTGCTCGATCCGGAACCGGAAGGGGTGTTCGGACCAGACGTAGCGGCCTTCGGACGAGAGCAGCAGCGGCACGGATTGGTTGTTGTAGTTGATTCGCGCGAGATCCTGTTCGGCGAGCTCCGCCGGATAGGGCATCCGGTTTCCCAGGGCGACGAAGCCGCCCCACCACCGCTCGCCGGGAAGCGGCTCTACGGTCTTTTCGAACGGGGGTTGCGCTGCGGCCGGCGACAGGCAGGCGGCGAGCAGGAGGAAAGAAAGCAGGCGTTTTTTCATTCGGGTCGTGATTTGGAATCAAAAGTACGAAAAGTCCGCAGATGAAACAAGCGATGCCGGCTGTCGGCATCGCCTGTTTCGCATTGCGACCGCATTTTTCGTTTCGCACCGTTTCGGAGGCGGCCGCTGCGGCCTCATTCCGGGCGCACCGCTGGCCGCATCGGTCATGTCGGCCGCATTCCCGTCGTGTTACGGCCGCGTCCCGGCCGCCTGCCGCCGCCAGCGGAGGTAGCCCGCCACGGCCAGGGCCGAATAGAGGGCGTACAGGGCCGCCGTCCACGGAATCTCCTTGTAGAGGTACAGTCCGACGGTCACCAGGTCCGCGGCCAGCCACACGAGCCACTGCTCGACGTATTTGCGCGAGAGCATCCACATCGCCACGATCGAGAGCGCCGTGGTGAGGCTGTCCCAGAAGGGCACGGTGCTGTCCGTGAAGCGCGCGAGCAGCAGGTAGAGCGCCCCGTGCGCGGCGAGGAACACCCCGGCGAGCGCCGGAATCCTCCGCAGCGGCGTGTGGCCGATCGCCGCGGCCTTCTCCGGCGTGCCGGCGGTCTGCGCGTTCCGCTGCCGGGCGTTGTGCCATACGATCCATCCGTAGAGTCCTGCGAGCACGTAATAGACCTGCATCGAGCAGTCGGCGTAAAGCCCCGCCTTGTAGTAGAGCGCTCCGTGCACGACGGGCATGACGAGGCCCACGATCCACAGCCGGATGTCGGCGCGGTATTCGAGCCAGAGGTAGAGGAGGCCGAGCGCGACCCCCGTGAGTTGCAGGGCGAGTTTCCAGTCCATCGTTTTCGTGTCTTGTGCGGCCCGGGGCCGCTGTGAGCGGTCAGAAGCGTACGGTCACGTTACCCAGCACGTTGAGCGGAGCCTGCGGGAAATAGAAGGCCATGTCCGTCCGCTGTCCTTCCCAGATCGAGGAGTATCCGTATCCGTTGCTTTCGTATTCCGAATTGAAGAGGTTGTTGATCTGGAGGCCCAGCGAGACGCTGCGCGCCGCGCGCGTGCGGAACGTGTAGTTCAGGTTGAGGTTCGTCACGCAGTAGGCGTCGAGCGAGAGGGCCTCGACCTCGTTGTTGGTGAAGTATTGTTTGCCGACGCATTGCGTGTGGAAGAGGGCCTGGAAACCCTTGTGGTGGAAATCGAGGAAGAGCGCCCCCATGGCCGAGGGCGAGTAGGCGATGGTCCTGTCGCCCAGATTCTCGCCGTAGGTGGGGCTTCCCGACAGGGCGTCGATGTAGTTCTCGATGCGGTTCTGCGAGAAGGTGGCGTTCGCGCCCAGCGTGAACCAGCGGGTCGTCCGCCACGAGGCCGTCAGCTCCACGCCGCGGCGGTAGCTGTCGGGCACATTGACATTCAGGGCGTCGTAGCCGTCGTTCACCATGCCCGTCGGTACGAGCTGGTCCTTGTATTTCATGTAGTAGAGGTTCACGCCCAGCCGGAGCCGCGGAGCCGTGTAGGTGTAGCCCAGCTCGTAGTCGCAGAGTTTCTCGGAAGAGGGGTAGCTGTCGTCCTCGGCGAACATGTGGCGGTCCGTGAAGTCGCTGCGCGTGGGCTCCTTCTGCGCCACGGCGAACGAGAAGTAGAACTCGTTGCGGTCGGCGAGCGTGTAGCTCAGGCCCGCACGGGGATTGAAGAAGTGGTACTGCTTGTCCACGTCGATGGGCTGCATGCCGTCCTCCGCGGAGATGTAGTTGTCGTTCACGCCCCACGCCTCGTAACTGACGTAGCGGTATTGCAGGTCGGCGAAGAGCCGCAGCCCCTCGGCCGCCAGCCACGATGCCCGGGCGAAAAGGTTGGCATCCTGCTTCCTCACGTCGTTGTCGTACCAGCGGCCTCCGATCTGCTCCTTCTCCATGCCGCTCACCCAGTCCAGCGTACCCCAATGGGGGCAGGTGTAGTAGCTCCACGAACCGCCGAAGTTGAGGTCGAGCGCACGCGAGGTGCGTTCGGCCTCTCGCCTCGCCGCGCCCTTATCGTCAGCGCGGCCATTCCCGCACGACGCGGGCCTCTGCATCGCGTGCGGGGGACGCGCATGCTGCGGCGAACGGTTTGTTCTCGGGGTCGAGGCAGAGGTCGTCGGAGACTGAGACGGGGTGGAAGAGCACCTCGAGCTCCCCGTCCTCCACGCTCGAGGCTTGCTCGATGGCGCGTGCGAGGCGCAGGTCCATGCGGTCCATCGACCCCGATAAGGCTACTCCGCAAAACGGCCCTGCCTTGCACCCCCGAGGCAGGTTTTCCCTCATTCGGCGGGAAAGCCGGTTGAGGATCAGGCACTTCGCGCGGTTGGCGAGGCCGATGTCGGCTGCGCGCCCGCATGCGCGGTAAGCCGAGAGCCTCTCCTCGGGTATGCGCATGTGCGAGATGCGGCAGTTCTGCGCTCGTGCCGCCGTCGAAAGCGCGTCGAAGACGACGGGGATGGCGTGAGCGTGCTGATGGCTGTCGACGATCAGGCCGCTTCGGGACTCTGGGAACCCCGCGACGAAGCGCGCGATCTGAGCTGCGCACTCTCGTTCGATCTGATCTGCGAGTTTTGCGCGCTGCGGTCCCGCTCCCTTTATGAGCAGCCCGAGGAAGTCGAGCTTGAACGCGCCCCGCTCGTCGACGAGCATGTCGAGCTCATCCGCCGGGGCGACCGGATACCCCTCGACGAGGTTTACGTGCAGCGCCACGCGCAAGCGACCTGCGCGCGCGTGGGGAAGCGCGAGGGCGATGGCGTCGGGAAACGCGGGGCTGTTCGCGAACGCGCTGACGCTCGTCAAGCTTCCGTTTCCTCCGCATGAATCGCTCAGCTTGAGTATGTCACGGGCTTGCTCGAAGGTGATTCCGAAATCGTCCGCATGGAGGTACATGGGAGGTCCCCCCGTCCTTTCTGCATGATTTATGGTGAAACTACATCAGTTGGGTTAACTTTTCCGGTGTTTTCAAATGGTTTATTCACACCCGTGAAGCAATGATAGACTGACGTCGCTTTATTCGTACGGAATCGGAAGCGTGTCATGGATTTCTCATTGATCATACCTTGCTATAACGAGGAGGAGGGCATTCCTCGTTTGTTCGAGGAGACGACGGCCTGCTTCGATGCCGCCGACATATCGTGCGAACTCGTCTTCGTGAACGACGGCAGCACCGACGGCACCTCCTCTGCGATTCGCCGCGAAATCGAACGTTACCGCGCACGAGGGGAGGGGCGCATGTCGTTCGTCCTCGTCGACCTGTCCCGCAACTTCGGGAAGGAGTCGGCGATGTACGCCGGACTCGACCGATCGTGCGGAGATTACGCGGGGTTCATGGACGCCGACTTGCAGCAGGACCCGAAGGTTGCGCTCTCGATGCTCGAGCTCTTGATGGGAGACGAGACGTGCGATTGCGTCGCCGCCGTCCAAGAGCTTCGCCACGAAAACCCGCTTCTGCGCGGTTGCAAGGAGCTGTTCTATCGTCTGTTCAACCGGATGAGCGACACGCGCATCGAGGCGGACGTCAGCGATTTTCGCGTTTTCACGCGGCAGGTCGCCGATGCGCTGCTTTCGATGGGGGAGACGTTTCGCTTCTCGAAGGGGCTGTTCGGTTGGATCGGCTTCAGAACGCGCGTCGTTCCCTACCAGGTTCGCGATCGATGCTCGGGTTCGAGCAAGTGGTCGTTCAAGAGTTTGATGTCGTATGCGTGGAACGGCATCCTGGCGTTTTCCACGTGGCCTTTGAAGGTCATCATGGCGCTCGGCGTCGTTTTGGCGCTGTTCTCTCTCGTTCTGTTGGGTGTCGACGTCTTCGACAAGCTGGTTCTCAACGACGAGCTTTCGCTTACGATGGTGCTCATCTACGTCGTGCTGTTGCTCGGCGGGTTGCAGATGTTCGTGCTCGGGGTGCTCGGGGAGTATGTGGCGCGCGGTTACGTCGAGGCGAAGCGGCGTCCGATTTACCTGACCCGGGATGTGGTGGTCGATCGCATCGAGGCTCATGCCGGCCACGATGCCAACGCGTCCGATGCGGGCGCGGCGAGCCCGAGGTCGGTGGTCTTGGCGCCGCGGGAGTGCCCTGCTGGTCAGCGGGATCGGCTCACCTGCGGAAAATGTCGTTTCCAAAACGGTTGTCAGGAGCCCTCCGGTCGGCGAAGTGATGCGGCGTGACGATTGCGCTCAAACGCGTGCAGCGGGTTTTGACGCTGCCTCTGACGCATATCGCGTTGCTGGTTGCGGGATCGATCTTCCTTCTGCTGCTCGCCTTCCACGGTAATATTTGGTTTGATGAGAGCTATTCGGTTGGCATCGCGTCGAAGTCTTTCGCGGAGATCTGGCGGATCGGTTCGTGCGACGTGCATCCTGTCTTGTTCTATTGGGCGCTGCACGTGCTGTACCTGGCGTTCGGGGAGAACGTCCTCGTCTACCGAATCTTCGCGGTTGCGGGCGCTATCGCCTTGGCCGCGCTCGGGTACACCCATCTTCGCCGCGATCTGGGTCCGGCGCCTGCGGTTCTGTTCAGCTTCCTCTGCTTCTTCACGCCCTATATTGCGCTCATGGCGGTTGAGATCCGCATGTATTCGTGGGCGACGTTCTTCGTCACGCTTTGCTTCGTCTATGCGATGAGGATCGAGAGAAGGCTCGCTTCGGCATCTCCCTTGTCGGATGGTTCCTCTTCGCCGGCCCCGCGCGGCGCCCGCGTCGTTCCCGTTGCCTGGTGGGCGATCTTCGCGGTGTCGGGGTTGGCGAGTGCGTACCTCCACTATTTCGGGGCGATCTCCGCATTTGCCGTCAACGCGCTGTTTCTTGCTGCAATGGTGCGGCTTATCATGCGTCGCGAGGTCGGCGGAAGCGTTTTCGCGGTCTATCTTTGCCTCGCTGTCGCGCAGGTGGCGGCTTACCTTCCGTGGCTCGCGGCCCTTTTGGGGCAGGTTGGCGTGGTGTCGAACACGTATTGGGCCAACTTCGTGTTTCCCGCCACGTTGATCGAGCTGGCGGCATACCCTGTTTTGACGAGCCCCCTTTCGTTTGCCGTTCGTGGTTTCTACGGCACGGCGGCGCGGGTGGCGACGGTGGTGGGCCTGGTTTTGCTTTGCGTCGCCATTCTGGCGGGCGTTGTCTTCGCAGTGCTGCGCCGGGCGGGGAGGGGCTGTCCGCGAATTGCGCTTCGGCATGCGTCCTCCTCCTCGGCGGATGATGCACGTGCGTGTCTGGCGGGCTTCGCCGTATACGCGGTCGTGCTCGCCCTCGGCGTGGCGGCTTCGGTCGTCATGGGGTCGCTCATCCTGTACTACCGGTATCTGTTCGTCGCCGTAGGCCCGCTTCTGGTGGGTTTGTCCGTGCTTCTCTCGCGCGTGAAGGAGCCTGCCGTGCTTTTTGTTGCGGTGGGATCTCTCCTGTGGCTGTCTTGCATCAATCTAGCGTTGTTCTCGCATGATTCTTATAGTGTCGAGAACGAAGAGCCTCTCGCGTACTTCCAGGAAGCGGTTGCCGCGTCTCGTCAGGAGAACGTGGTCGAGGGGCTTGACGATTCAGCGCTCGTTCTGTCATCCGATATCGGCGTGGAAGGCGTGACGGCGGTTCTCTGTCAGGACATCCCTCAGGTGTACCTGGATTGGCAACCTGGGAATTGGGGGGTCGCTTACGAGTCGTATGCGCCGACGCTAGAGAGCGTGCGCACATGGGGCGAGGCCCTCGAAGGCTACGAGGGCCGTTTCGTTGTGCTCGGCCAGTCTTCCGACGGCTCGACGCCGCGTGATGTTCGCGATCTAGCCCAGATGCCGGGAGTTGACGTGGTTTCAGAGAAGACGTTTTACCGTCCGTACGAGCGGACCTATTTTACCGTTGCGGTTATGGAGCGCGACGCGCCCGCCCTCTGACCCGTCGCACTCCGGCCGAGCCCGATTTGCACGTCGGCTCGCCCCTCTCGTTCGCTCTCGCCTTCTCCCCCCCCCATCGGGTTTTTCCCATCGTCCCCGGTGTTCGCCCGACGCGTTTTTCGCCCGCATGCTTCGGTGCTTCCTCGGTGCGCCTCTTGATGACGCCTCCGTGCCGCGTCTTCGTGAAATAAAGGCATATATATGTTGACAACATGTATGAAGTAGGCGTATATATGTCAGTAGCATATAACGCTAAAGGAGGTGGTTGCATGCCGGGTGGTGATTGCTCGGGTTCGCAAGAGCGGCGGCCGTGCTGTCGTCGGCGCGGAGGCGGCGGCGGTGCTCTCGTCGAGCCTGCGGCGCTTGCAGCGCTTCTGTTCTCGGGCGGTTACGGCTACGACATGCGGCGCACCATCCTCGACTTGACCGATGGCGAGGTCGACGTCGACGTGGGCGGTCTGTATCGCGCGTTGCGCCGTCTGGAGGAATCCGGCGCGGTGGCTTCCCGATGGGGGGAGGAGGGCTCAGGCCCTCGCAGGCGCGAGTACGAGCTGACCGAAGACGGTATCGATCTTGCGGAGCAGTGGCTCGAGGCGTTGCGTGCGCGCAGGCGTCTCGACGAGCTGCTGGTCGGCCTTCTCGAGCGCGGGCTCGGGGAATGGTCGGCTTCGGGTCCGGACGAGGATCGCGACGCCTCCGGGAACAAGGAGCCCTCGGGCGGCTCCGTCGATTCGGGGGAGGATCCCTCGAGAGAGGAACGATCGAAATGAGCGAGACTATGAAACTTGCCGTGCCCACTTTGGGAGCTGCCGGCCTTGACGGCGAGCGCAGCGGGCATTTCGGCCACTGCGATTGCTTCACCATCGTCGACATCGCCGACGGCGAGATCAAAAACGTCGGCGAGCTGGCTAACCCGCCTCACGAGGAGGGCGGCTGCCTGCGCCCGGTCAAGCTGCTCCACGACGCCGGCGTGCAGGCCATCGTGGCCGCTGGCATGGGCATGCGTCCGCTGATGGGCTTTGCCGACGCAGGCATCACCGTGTACTTCGAGAACCGCACGCCGAACGTTGGCGAGGTGGCCAAGATGGTCGCCGCCGGCGAGGTTCCCGTCATGGGCGCCGAGAACGCCTGCCAGCACTAAACGTCTTCATGCGCCGGCGCAGGCTTCTTCGGCGTTGGCTGCCGGGGACGGCGCGTGAGTCGTTTCCTGCGGGATAGGCGCGCGAATCGCCTTCGCAGGCAAGACGCGAGTCGCACCCGAGAAGCAAGCGCGCGAATCGCCTCCGGCGCAATAGGTTGATCCGGGATCCCGTCTCTGCAGAAAGACGATGCAGAGGCGGGATTTTTTTTACGAGGGGCGCAATGTGAAGCGGCGTTTCGCCCCGTCGCCTTCCCGCACGGGGCGCGTGGCGGGATGCGCATCGCGATTGCGGTAGAATACCTGCGTTACGGATTGAGAGACGGAGGATACGCTCATGGCAATACAGGCTCCCGAAGGCACCAAGGACCTTCTTCCCGACGAGGCGCTGTTCTGGACGAAGTTCAAGGCATGCGCGGCCGATGTGTTCGGTCGTTACGGTTACGTGCCCATCGAGACGCCGATCATCGAGCAGACCGAGTTGTTCGTTCGCGGCATCGGCGAGGCGACCGACGTCGTGTCGAAGGAGATGTTCACCGCCGTTTCGGGCGAGAATCTGAAGAAACTCATCGACGGTGGCGCCATCAAGGCGAAGAGCCGCCTTTCCATGCGTCCCGAGGGCACGGCAGGCGTGGTGCGCGCGGTGGTGCAGCACGATTTGGTTCCGCAGGGCGCGGCGCCCGCGAAGCTCATGTACGCTGGTCAGATGTTTCGCGCGGAGCGTCCGCAGAAGGGTCGTCAGCGTCAGTTCAATCAAATCGGCGTGGAGTGCCTGGGCGCGGAAGAGCCCACGGTCGATGCCGAGGCCATCGTCATGCTGATGCGCTTCTACCGCGAGATCGGCATTCCCGAGGCCGACACGCGTTTGCTCATCAACTCGATGGGTTGCGAGAAGTGCCGTCCGGCGTACCGCGATATGGTGCGCGCGTATATGAACGAGCACTCCGACGAGCTGTGCGAGACCTGCATGACGCGTGCGGAGATCAACCCGCTGCGCGCGTTCGACTGCAAGAACGCCCGATGCGCATCGGTCATGGAGAGCGCGCCGAAGACCACCGACCATTTGTGCGACGATTGCCGCTCGCACTACGAAACGGTGAAGACCCTGCTCGACGGCGCGGGCGTGATCTACGTCGAGGACTCGAAGCTGGTGCGCGGTTTGGACTACTACACGCGCACGGTGTTCGAGGTGCAGGTGGACAACGGCATGGGCAGCCAAAACGCCATCGGCGGCGGCGGGCGCTACGACAAGCTCGCCGAGGAGGTCGGAGGCCGCCCGACGCCGGGCTTGGGCTTCGCGCTCGGCTACGAGCGCTGCGTCCTCGCGCTTCAGGCGGCGGGCGTGGAGTTCGAGCGCGCGCAGCGCTGCGACTTGTTCGTGGCGTGCGTCGACGACTCCGTTCGCATGCGCGCGTTCGGCCTTCTGCAAGAATGCCGCGACGCGGGATTCGTCGCCGAGATGGACCATCAGCATCGCAGCTTGAAAAGCCAGTTCAAACTTGCCGACAAACTGGGTGCGGCGCGCGTTGCCGTGCTCGGTCCCGACGAGCTGGCGGCAGGCCAGGTGAAGGTGCGCGACATGATCTCGCACGAGGAGGAGCTGGTGACGCTGGCCGATCTGGTGGCGAACCTGGGCTAGCGCTCTTGCGCCCGGCTCGCGTTCAGGTGCCTTCGCGCCAGCGTCGCTTTTGCAGGCGTTCGAGACCGTCGGTCTTTCCTGCGTTCGGCTCGTGCCTGCGGGTCATAGGTTCGGTCCGCCGTTCGGATGCGGGCGTCCATCGTTCGCGTTCCGCAATTTGCCCTCAAGGCCCGTCCGCACCGCAGACGGGCCTTTCTTCGCGTGGAGATCGGCAGATGTTTGACCGCGTGCCGGGTGTTTGTCCTTCAACAAGCGGATTGCTGTCGTATAATCAACCAGTTTGACAGGCTTTTTCCCGCTTGCGCATGAGCCGCCGCCCGATTGCCATCGGTTGGGGTTTTGCCGCACGGGCGGGTTTGTTCGGGAATGCTATAGGAGAAGCTAGGATCATCATGCAAGATTTGAAGAACGAGTACTGCATGCACACCGCCACGTGCGGCGAGCTGCGCAAGGAAGACGTCGGCAGCGAGGTCGTGCTCACCGGTTGGGCGTGGCACAACCGCGACCACGGCGGTCTCATCTTCTGCGATTTGCGCGATCGCTGGGGATACACCCAGGTGGTCGTCGATCCCGATTGCGTCTCGGCTGATGACTTCTCCAAGGCGGAGCATCTCGGCCGTGAGTTCGTGCTGAAGGTGACGGGCAAGGTTCGCGAGCGTGCTGCCGATGCCGTCAACCCCAACATGGAAACCGGAGACATCGAGGTTCTGGCGAGCGCCATCGAGGTGCTCAACACCTCCGTCACGCCCCCGTTCTCCATCGAGGACGGCATCGAAACCGATGAGACCACGCGTATGAAGTGGCGCTATCTCGATATTCGCCGCCCCGAGATGTACCAGGCGCTGCACCTGCGCCACACCGTCGCTCAGTCCATGCGCAAGGCGCTGAACGATCGCGCGTTCATCGAGATCGAGACTCCGATCCTCGCGAACTCCACGCCCGAGGGCGCGCGCGACTACATCGTGCCGTCTCGTCCGAACCCCGGCAAGTTCTACGCGCTTCCGCAGTCGCCGCAGCAGTTCAAGCAGATGCTCATGTGCGCCGGCGTCGAGCGTTACTACCAGATCGCCCGCTGCTTCCGCGACGAGGACCTGCGCGCCGACCGTCAACCTGAGTTCACGCAGGTTGACATCGAGATGTCGTTCGTGCAGGGCGAAGACGTCATGAACATGATGGAGGACGTCATGGCCGAGACGCTTGCCGCCGCAGGCGTCGAGCATGAGTTCCCGCTGCAGCGCATGCAGTACTCCGAGGCCATGGAGCGCTTCGGTTGCGATCGTCCCGACACGCGCTTCGGCATGGAGCTGGTGAATCTCACCGAGATCGTGCGCGGCTGCGGCTTCGGCGTGTTCGCCAAGGCGGTCGACGCGGGCGGCGTGGTGAAGGCCATCAACTGCAAGGGCGCAGGCGACTGGTCGCGCGGCGACGTTGAGAAGCTCGCCGACATCGCGGCTGCCAACGGCGCGAAGGGCATGGCCTGGATCGCGTTCACGACCGACGGCAACGAGAAGAGCCCCATCATCAAGTTCTTCGAGGAGGATGTCTATGCGCGTCTGAAGGAGGCCATGGGCGTCGAGGCGGGCGACCTGCTTTTGTTCGCCGCCGACAAGCCCGCCGTCGCCAACGCGGTTCTCTCTGCGCTGCGCCTGCACATGGCCGAGCGCCTGAACGTGCCGCGCGAGGGTCATCAGCTTCTGTGGGTCGTCAACTTCCCCATGTTCAAGTACGACGAGGACGAGAAGAAGTACGCAGCCGAGCATCATCCGTTCACGCATGTGCTCGAGGAGGACCTCGACAAGATCGAAACCGCTCCGCTCGAGTGCGGCAGCTACAGCTACGACTTGGTCATGGATGGCTTCGAGGTCGGCGGCGGCACCATCCGTATCCACTCCGCCGAGGAGCAGCGCCGTGTGCTGCGCGTGTGCGGTCTGACCGACGAGGAGATCGACGAGAAGTTCGGTCACCTCATCCACGCGCTCGAGCTGGGCGCCCCGCCGCACGGTGGCATCGCGCTCGGCCTCGACCGTTTGGTCATGTTGCTCGCGGGCAAGGACTCCATCCGCGACGTCATCGCGTTCCCGAAGACGTCGAGCGCATCTGACCCGATGACCGGTGCGCCGAGCGAGGTTACGACGCGTCAGCTGAAGGAGGTCGCGCTGCGCACGCTGTAAGCGCGGGGTGATAACGTGCGCCCCGCGGCGGGTGCAGCGAAGAGCGTTTTTCAATCGGACGTCGGCTTGTGCCGGCGTCCGATTTTTTTATTGGCTTCAGGATGGCGTGCGCATGGCCGTGCCGGGACAACCGCCCGCTGCTTTCAGGTGGCTACGATAATCGTTCGCGAAAGAAAGCCGATTCGGCGCCTCTTCGACCTGCTCGGATGCGCGCCCGGACAACCTGGAAATCCGCAATGAATTCACTGTAAATTAATTGCGGAATGAACCAACGCATAGTATAGTGGGCTCAAGGACGAGGAGGAGGCCTGCATGCCGAAGGTGAAATCGCTTTCCGACTTCAACAGAAACCAGACGGCGGTTATCGATGAGCTCCGCGAAACGTGCGAGCCGCTGTATTTGACACGCAACGGAAGTGCGGTGTTGGTCGTTATGGACGCGGACGCGTTTGATCGCGAGATGTCGTTCAAGCGGAGTGCGTACGCCAACGAAATGCGTGTGTACGATAGCCTGATGGAAGGCTATGCCGACGTGCTGAAGGGTGATGTTTTGGAGGCGGCGGAAGCGGAGGCCTCCATCCGCGTTGCAAAAGGCTGGGCGTGACGATGCCCGAAGCATGGAAGGTTTTGTATGCTAAGAGCGCGCTTCGCTTTATAGAAGAGAATGTTTGGAGCGAGCGCGTTTTGCGGAAGATCTTTGATTGCCGTGAGCTGCTTGAGTCCATGCCCGACCTGGGCCGCCCTTACGATCCCGCATATCCTGCGGCAAGGCCTCCGTTTCCCTGCCGGGAAATTGTGATACCTGACACGCCTTTTTCTCTGCACTACATCAAGCAGGAAGAAACCCGGCAGATCGTAATACTGTGCCTGGAGTTTCAGCGCGTCGATCCTAACGCGCGCTTTTCGAGCATCAATTGGGGTGTGGTGGATTGGTGACCTCTTTTTTACCCGGGAACCTTGGAGCCTCGTCGCTTCTGCGCGAATCCGCGCCGTTTCGCGCAGATTTGCAGGGTATTTTTGAAGATGTCGCCTTGGCCTGCGGGGGCGATGGTTTTCCTCTATACTAATGCACTGCTTTCGAAGTGCATCGAATGGGCTTGGGCGGCGCCAAGTTCCGAACCTGGTCAGGTCCGGGAGGAAGCAGCCATAAGGGACCGCTGACGAGCGCCCTTGCCTATTCGGTGCACTTGTCCAAATAGCAAGAATCGCGCCAACCTCCGGGTTGGCGCTTTCGTATGAGGGGCTGTATGGAGATCATCGACTTCTTTGTCAACCTTTTGTCCGATCCGCGTAACGCTATCGCGGGCTGGATCATCGCACTCGGGCCTTTGTGGGTGTACACGCCGCTGTTTCTCATCGTGTTCGTGGAGACGGGCCTGGTTTTCTTCCCGTTTCTCCCCGGTGACTCGCTTTTGTTCGCGGCGGGTGTCTTCTCGGCTGACGGTGGCGGTCTCAACGTGTTCGCGACGCTCGCGGTGTTCATCGTGGCCGCCGTTTTGGGCAACACCTCGAACTACTGGATCGCCCGCTTCTTCGGCCACCGCATCATCGATTCCGGCAAGGTGAAGGCGCTTACCCCCGAGCGCATGGCCAAGCTCGACCACTTCTTCGAGAGATACGGCGGGCTCACCATCGTCATTACGCGTTTCATGCCGTTTTTCCGCACGTTCGCCCCGTTCATCGCGGGCACAGGCCACATGAACTTCGCGCGCTTCACGCTGTTCAACGTCATCGGCGGCGTCTCGTGGGTGAGCCTTTTCGTCCTGGTCGGATACTTCTTCGGGGGCATTCCTTTTGTGCAGGAGCACTTCGAGGTCATCGTGCTCGGCATCGTGGCCGTGTCGGTGGTGCCTGCCGTCATCGGCGCGGTGAAGGCGGCCCTGAGCTCCCGGAAGAAGAAGGCGTCTTCGGCGGAGGAGTAAACTCTCATCGAGGTAAGGGCGTTGCGGCGCGTGCGCTGCGGCGCATCGCGTAGACGAAGGGTGGCGAGCATGGCTGAGGCTCTGTACAGGAAATACCGTCCCCAGGTTTTCGAGGACGTGGTCGGCCAGGAGCATATCGAGCGCACGATCAAAAACGCGATCGAGCAGGATAAGGTCAGCCACGCTTATCTGTTCACCGGTCCGCGCGGTACGGGCAAGACCACCACGGCGCGCCTTCTCGCCAAGGCGCTTCTATGCGAAAACGGTCCGACCGCCGATCCTGACGGCACGTGCGAGGACTGCGAGCTCATCGCGGCGGGGGAGCATCCGGATGTCTACGAGCTCGACGCGGCGTCCCGCACCGGCGTCGAGAACGTGCGCGAGGAGATCATCGGGCGCGTGCAGTTCGCCCCGACGCGCGGTCGCTACAAGGTCTACATCATCGACGAGGTTCACATGCTCTCGATCGCGGCCTTCAACGCGCTGCTCAAGACGCTTGAGGAGCCTCCTGATCACGTGGTGTTCATCCTCGCGACCACCGACCCGCAGAAGGTCCCTGAAACCATTCACTCCCGTTGCCAGCGCTTCGATTTCAGACGCATCTCCAACGAGGCCATCGTCTCGCGCCTCGGCGCCATCTGCGTGGCGGAGGGCATCGAATTCGAGGGAGATGCTCTCGAGCTGATCGCCCATCGTTGCGACGGCGGAATGCGAAACGCGCTCACCTCGCTCGAGCAGCTCATCGTCTTCGGCGAGGGAAGCGTGACGATGGAAGTGGCCGAGCGCATGCTCGGCACGCTCGACGTGAGCGAGCTTTCGGATATCGTTCGCTACGTGGGCACGCGCGATGTCGCTGCATGTTTCAGGTGGACGGCGGAATTCGTCGAGACGGGCGCCGATTTGGCCCAGTTCACGCGCGATTTCGCAGAGCATGTTCGCAATATGTACGTGATGTCGTTGACCAACGCCGACGTGGCGCTCGATGTGAGCGACGCCGCGCGACGAGAGCTGGTCGAGGAGCTTCCCTTGTTTGGGCCGGATCGCCTCGCGCGTCTTCTCGGCGTGCTTGGGGACCTGTCGGCGGAGTTGAAGACGTCGACCAACCAACGCCTTTCGTTTGAGATCGCCCTCACGCGGATGGTCAGGCCCGACTCCGATTTAACTTTGGAATCGTTGGCTGAGCGCATTGAATCCCTTGAGGCGGGGCGCAGCGCAGCCGCGCCCGCTTTCGCCCAGGCAGCTGCGCCGGTCGCTCGCGAGGTCGTCCCCGCTCGCACGCAGGCTCAGGCCCGGTCGCAGTCGCAACCCCAGGTTCAGCTGCAGTCGCAACCCCAGGCTCAGCCAAGCGAGCCGCTTCGGCGGCAGATGCGTCCGCAGGAGGCGCCTGCGGACGCGGCTCGCGCTCAGGGGGAGCGCGCGAGCGCTCAGCGACCCCGCGCTGCGGAGGAGGCGGGTCGATCGGCCCGGGACTTAGACGCCGCACGCGCTATGCGAGATGCTTCGCAGGTTGCAGCCGCCGCGACGACGCAGGGCGAACCGTCGACGTTGGACGCTTTGCGCAATCCCGCCGCGCTGCAACGCATGTGGCAAACGACCATCGCGGCTCTCAAGAAGGCGAAGGCGGCTTACGGCGTCTTGTTCCTCAACGCGCGGGCTCATCTCGACGAGGCGGCGGGTTGCCTTGTCATCGACTTCCCCGCCGACGGCCAGTTCATGTACAAGGCGGTGCAGAAGCCGGAGATACTCGACATGCTCGCGGCGACGCTCGCGAGCACGTGCGGTGGCCCGGTTCCCTATAAGCTCACCATCGCGGGGGCGGGCTCGGTGGCAGGTCCGGCTGCCGCCTCCTCCGCTCGGGTCGCTTCGAGCGGAGGAGGCCCGTCGGGCGATGCGCATCGCGCTCAGGATGCGTCCGCGCATTCAGCGGCGAGCGGGCAGGCCGCCCCAGCCGCCTCGGCGCAAGCCATGCGCGACGCTTCGGGGCGCGCAGTCGGCCAAAGCGCGTCCAGGCGCCCCGATGGCGCGCGCGACGCGGCGGGTCATGATGCAGGTGCGACGTTATCGGGCCCTGTGCCCCGCGCGGATGCGACCTCGCAGGCCTCTCCTGTGACGGCCTACGAGTCCCCGGCGGGCTACGCGGGCTATGACGATGTGGTGCCCCTTGATGCGTACGAGAACATGTACCCCTACGATGACGAGCCTCCGTATTACTTCGACTCCTCCGAACCACCGCGGTCGTCGGCTCCTGCGTCTTCGGCGGGATCGCAGGCGGATATGGCGGGGCGCGCTTCGGGCCAGGGCGCCGCTGCTCCTTCGGTTTCGACGGATCCGCACGACGCTGCCCCCTCGGTGACTTTCGCCTCGTCGGGCAAGGGAGGCGCTGCTTCGGCTTCCTCATCTGCGGCGGCAGGCACCGCGGATGTCGCGGGCTTCGCTGCGTCGTCTGCGGCGGGCCTTTCGGGTGCCGCTGTCTCCGCGCCCGTGCGCGACGAAGGCTCGTCCGCTGTCGGCCCCTCCAATGAGGATATAGCCGCGGCCCTTGTCGCGGGCTTCGGCGAAGGCGTCGTGTTCGAGGAGGTTTAGAATCCGATCGCGATGCTCCGCTTGCGTGTTGATTGGCGGGAATCGGCTTTGCGCGCGGGTCGACCTGCTCGCATGGGATACTATATGCTTCACGGAACATGCCGTGCCGACGCTCGACGGACGATGCGGCGAACATCGGCATCTTGAATAAAAGGAGTAACGCCATGGATATGAAGAAGATGATGAAGCAGGCGCAGAAGATGCAGCTCGAGGCGGCGCGCGCTCAAGAGGAGATCGCTCAGATGGAGTTCACCGCCACGACGGGCGGCGGTATGGTGAAGGTTGTCGCCATGGGCGATATGAGCGTCAAGTCCGTCAGCATCGACCCTGCTGCGGTCGATCCCGAGGACGTCGAGATGCTCGAGGATATGATTCTCGCGGCTACCAACGAGGCGCTCCGCTCCGCGACCGAGGCCTCGAACGCGCGCATGACCTCGCTCATGGGAGGCATGAAGATTCCCGGCCTCATGTAGGCCGCAGAGCGTCGGGTTGATCGTCAGCGCGTTGGGTGATGATGCGAATCGGGGCGGTGCGGGGACGCACCGCCTTTTTGTTTCGACTCCCTCGCGAATTCGCCTCGCTTTTCCAGGACGGTGTTTCGATTCTTGTGTTGGTCTCGCCTTGAACGCCGAATCGGGCCTCGACCGAGGCATTCGTCTCGGGCCTCGTTCCGGCTTCCGCCCGCGAATCTTATCCTGCCCCGCGCCCTGACCCTCCAACTCGGATTCGCGCTCGAACTGAGAACCCAGCTGGAACTCGTTCCCGGCCAGAACCTGTTCCCAATTCGAACTCGGGCTATAGCTCGGATTTGAGTTCGATCGGCGGCCCAACCCAACCCAACCCAACCTTCAGGGAGGTAGAAGATGCAGTCAGCGCCTTCCATACAAAAGCTTCTCGACGAGCTTGAGCGATTGCCCGGAGTCGGCCCGAAGTCGGCGCAGCGCATGGCGTATTTCATATTGAACTCGGATCGTGCGACGGCCATGCGTCTTGCGGAGGCCATCGCCGAGGTGAAGAACACGGTGCGGTTCTGCAGTCGTTGCTTCAACTACGCTGAAGGCGATCTATGCGAGATATGCGCGAGCGGCAAGCGCGACGGAAGCGCGATTTGCGTCGTGAGCGAGCCTCGCGATATTCCGCCGATCGAGCGCACGGCGGTGTTCTCGGGGGTTTACCACGTTCTTGGCGGGGCGCTTTCGCCTATGGAGGGCGTCGGGCCCGAGGACCTGCGCATTGCCGAGCTGATGAAGCGCTTGTCTTCCGAGGATGTTTCGGAGGTGGTGCTTGCGACCAACCCGAACATAGAGGGGGAGACCACCGCCGCGTATCTCGCGCGCCTCATCAAGCCTTTCGGCATTAAGGTCACGCGTCCTGCAAGCGGTCTTCCCGTGGGGGGTGATCTCGAGTTCGCCGACGAGGTGACGCTCGGACGCGCTTTGGAGGCCCGTCGGCCGTTGTAGATGCGGGGTCTGGGTGCTCGCGTCGGCTTGCCTGGTCGAGATGTCGCGATATGAGCCTTGGCGTGGTCGCTGGGAGGGCGATATGAGCGTTTCAGGTCGAAATCCGCGCGGTTTCCCGTGGAAAACCGCGCATAACGCCGAATCTCGACCGGAAAAGGCCGTCCCGAAGGGAAAAAGACTCACAGCGCCCGATCCCGACCACGTCCCACGTCCCGATCCCGACCACGTCCCACGTCCCGATCTTGACCACGTCCCATGCCCCGACCTTCCCCGTGAAAAGCCAAGAGCCGTGACCTGCACGCAGGTCACGGCTCTTGTAAGACAAAGGAATCTGTCCCCTCCAAAAACAGAATCCTTATCTGTCTGAAGCCAAAATGCTTCTCTGAAATCGCTAACGATTATAGCATCGCCGTGGAATTTGCCAAGATGTTTTTAACGACCTCGTCCTAAATGAGGTACGGTCCCCCCGATCTCCGACCTTACGCGGTCAATTCGAGGTACGAAGCGAGCGTTTTATAGTTAAAAACGTGCTATCGGAGGGTTGAGAGGGTATGAATCGGGGTTGATTCGAGGTTGATCTCGCTAAAATGCCCCGCTGCCCTCGAAATGGTTTATCCTTGTTGGTGAATCATGGGCTTAAGCGCGGATTCGACCGCCTGCGTCGAGATGTTGGTTCCCTTTTGCGGCCTGCAGGCGGTCGCGCTGTGCGGCGGATTACCTTGGAGAAAGGACGGCACCATGCAGTATTTTTCCGATGCGCGCATTGATTATTTCATCACGGAAGATCTGCCTTACATCGACCTCACGTGCGAGGTGCTCGGCATTTCCGGCGAGTTGGGCGAGATGGAGTATTTCACCCGCGAGGATTGCGTCCTCGCGGGTATCGAGGTGGTGCGACGGATGATGTCGAAGCTCGGTTGCGAGGTGGTGAGCGCACGCTCAGACGGCGATCGCATCGCTGCAGGTGAGTCCTTCATGGTGGTGCGCGGTGGAGCGGAGAACCTGCATGCGGCCTGGAAGGCGTGCCTGAACGTGTTCGACCATCTTTCGGCCGTTGCCACGAAGACGCGCTCCATGGTGGACGCGGCGCATTCGTCGAACCCTCGTTGCGAGGTTCTCACCACGCGCAAGAGCATGAACGGCGTGAAGGACCTGCTCACGTATGCGGTTGTGATAGGCGGCGCGTATCCGCATCGACTCGGGCTGTCCGAGACGGTTCTCGTGTTCGAACATCACTACAAGTTCATGGGAGGCTTCGACGCGCTGGTCGAGAGGATCCCCGACATCAAAGCGCGCTGCGTTGAGAAGAAGCTCTTCGTCGAAGCTGACGCCGAGCACGCGCTCGTCCTTGCGGGAACAGAGGTGGATGGCATCCAGCTCGACAAGGTGCCCGTCGATGAGCTCGCCTCCCTCGTCGAGTCGATTCGCGCCGTCAACCCGCGCGTCGCGCTCATCGCGACGGGCGGGATCAACCTGGGCAACGCCGCCGCCTATGCGGCCACGGGTGTCGACGGCATGGCGAGCACGGCGCCGTTTTCGGCCAAACCGCTCGACATGAGCGTGAAGATCCGCGCTCTGCGGAAATAAGCGCGGAAGAAAGCCGGGGGCCGTGGGGGCGAATCGCGATCCGCGCGGGATCAGGTTCGCCCGACGCTTCGTCGTCTCGGGATTGCGCGCCGTCTCGCCTCGAGTGCAGACGGCGTCTGGGGCGACGAAGGGTCACGAGGTCGGTTTCGCGTCAGCGTGCAGCCGCTGTCGGCCACCGCGCGAAACGCTTTCGAACCCCGGGGCTAGGTAATCCTGTAGTGTTATACTCGTTGGCATTGTGTTGCCGAGCCGTCGCGTGCGTTGTCAGGGGGAGCGCGGCGGCTCTTATGTACGCAGAGGACGAGTGACATGATCAACATTCCAAGTCCGGCGGTCTCCATCGTCGGCCGCCATAACTCGGGGAAAACCACCCTTATCGAGAAGCTGATCGCCGAGATGGTTGATCGCGGGCATGACGTCGGCTCTATCAAGCACCATTCGCACGTCGGCTTCGACATCGATCATCCCGGCAAGGACTCCTATCGACATCGCGCGGCGGGCGCAACCGAGACCGTCATCGCGTCTCCCGACATGCTCGCACGAGTGAAGACCCTCGAACACGAGGTTGAGTGCTCGGAGATCGTCCGCTCCATGCCAGGACATGACATCATCATCGTCGAGGGATACCGTAAAAGCGGCCTTCCCACCATCGAGATCATGCGCTCGGGCAACGAGGCTGATGTGAGCGTGGCGAAGGCGTTCGTCGAGGGTGCGCGCACGGGCGCATCGCTCGGCACCGATTTCACGCAGGCGTCTCGCGGCGCCGACGGTGCGTATGAGGCCGATCTCGTCGACAAGATGCCGACGTCGGACACGGTCGCCATCGTGACCGATATTCCGGAAGCCGCCCAAGCCGCGCGGCTTTTCAACATCCCGTCGTTCGATTTCGCCGAGATCGCGGCGATCGCCGACTTCCTCGAAGAGCATTACGTACGCCCGCGCGTGTCGGTCGTCATCCAGGCGGGCGGCGAGAGCAGACGCATGGGGCAGTCGAAGGCGCGGGTTCCCTTCATGGGAAGCCCGCTCATCTGCAGGCTCATCAGGAGGCTTCGTTGCGCAGCAGACGAGATCATCATCACCACCAACGAGGCTGATAAACTCGGCTTTTTGGAGGACGAGTTCCCCGATTTGGAGATCAAGCTGGTGCCCGATGCGTTTGATTTCCGCGGCGCGTTGCCCGGCCTCTACACCGCCATCCAGTCGGCTCGCAACCCTTACGTCGCCGTGGTGGCGTGCGACATGGTGCTGGCGAGCGCGAGCTTGGTGGTCGCCGAGTCGCTTGAGATGGCGAAGTCGGGCGCGGACGTGGTCGTGCCGGTGAACAATCACGGTTTCGAGCCGTTCCACGCCCTGTACCGTCGCAGCGGGTGTCTTCCCGCCGTGCGTCGTGCGCTCGATCGTGGCGAGCGCCGAGCGCAGTCGTTCTTCGACGATCCCGAGGTGAAGGTGCTGGAGTTTCCGCAGGAACGTGTTCTCGAGGCGGAGCCGCGCGGCGGCTGTTTCGTCAACGCGAACACGCCGGAGGAGCTTCAGCGTATCGAAGATTTCTGCATGGGGGATTAGATGCCCACGATCAACGACGTCATGGAGATGGCCGAGCTTCTGCGCAGTAAGTCGGTCGTGCCCGTGGAAGACCGCTGCGTCGCGGTGCGCAACAGGAACGCATCGTGTCTGAAGTGCGCGCAGGTATGCATCGCGTCCGCCATCGAGGTCAGTCAGAACAAGATAACGGTTGACGCCGGCGCGTGCGTCGGCTGCGGTGCGTGCGTGGCGGTTTGCCCCACGTCCGCCCTCGTCTCGCTTGATCCGATGGACGAGGACCTCGTGTCGTCGTTGCTCGCTGCGGTGCGCGGTGCGAAGAGCATGGCGGTCGTGTCCTGCGCGCGCATGGCGTCGCGCCGTCTCGGCGACCCCGAGAAGTTCGCCACGGTGCCGTGCCTCGGCCGTGTCGACGAACGTATGATCGTGGCGCTTGCCGGCATGGGGGTCGAGGACATCGTGCTCGTCGACGGCGATTGCACGACGTGCAAGTACGGGGCGGTTTCCGCTGCGGTCGACGAAACCGTGGAGAGCGCTGTTCGCCTGTTCGAGATGATCGGCGCGAGTGCCATCGTCACGCGCTGTTCGGAGTTTCCGCGTGAGGTGCTCGCCGAGGACGAGCGCAAGGTCATCGGCGCGGCGCGACGCGGGTTTTTCAGTCAGGCGTCGGGCATTGCGCGAAACGTCGCGGTTACCGCGGCGGAAAAGGCCATCGACGACGCGCTCCATCAGAGCAAGCAGCGCAAGCTTCTCACTCTGCGCGAGCGGCTCGGGGCGGGGAAAAGCGGGAAGCTGCCGACCTTTCAGCCGGAGCGCAACCTCTTTCTCCTCGATGAGCTGTGGAAGATCGCGCAGCGGCGTGCGGATGCGGAGACAGAGGCCGGCACGCCGGTCCCCGAGGACACGGGCGCGTTTCCCGTCGCTCTTGCCGAGGAGACCATCGACACGCGTTTGTTCGGCTCGATTGAAATCGATCCTGCGGATTGCTCGGGTTGCGGCATGTGCGTCATGTTCTGCCCGACGGCCGCGCTCAAATACTCCACGACCGATGAGCCCGACGACGCCGAATCACGCTACCTTGAGTTTCAGGTTTCCGATTGCACCCAATGCGGGCTGTGCGTCGACGTGTGCCTGCGGGGCAGCGTGACGCTTTCGTCGCACGTCGCGTGCGCGGAGCTGTTCGATTTCGAGCCGAAACTCATCGAGATTCCCCGTCCGAAGAAGGGAAACTTCCTCTTTACGCGCAACAAGCCGAAGAAGTAGCGCGGAAACGCCCGCCTCGCCGATGAAGAGCCGAGCGTTTCCGGCGGCTTCGCGTCGCGTTGCTCGGAAAGCGAGCGGCGGCGTTGCCCGGCCCGGTTCGTCTTCTTCATGCGGTTGAGGTTGAATTGCCCGAGTCGTTGCCTCTCACGACCCGGCGTTGCCGTTTGCCGGAAGCGCGGCCGCCGTTTGCCCCGGGGTGTTTACAGGCAAGGTCGCTATGCTATACTGCAAGCACTTTATTACGGTAGAGTGGTAATGTGGTGGAGCGTAAAGCGCACTACCCGATCGGGGAAGAAGAGAACCAGGAGGTCCCATCATGAAGAAGATCAAGGCGCTTGCCGCCGCAGCGGTCGCCCTGAGCTTGGGCGTCATGCTTCTGGCGGGCTGCTCGAGCTCCGGCTCATCGTCGAGCTCTCAGGCGAGCTCGGCTGAATCCACCGAGATGACCAAGCTCATCGTCGGCTTCGACAACGCGTATCCGCCCTATGGCTTCATCGGTGATGATGGCAAGGAGACCGGCTTCGATCTCGATTTGGCCGCAGAAGTCGCCGAGCGCAACGGCTGGGATCTCGAGCTGCAGGCCATCGACTGGGATGCGAAGGACGCGCTTCTCAACCAAGGTTCCATCAACTGCATTTGGAACGGTTTCACCATGGAAGGCCGTGAGGACGACTACACCTTCTCCGAGCCTTACATGCTCAACGAGCAGGTCATCGTCGTGAAGAAGGGTTCGGGCATCGATTCGCTCGAGGGACTTGCGGGCAAGAACGTCATCACGCAGGTCGACTCCGCTGCGCTTGACGTGCTTGAGGATCCCGAGGGCCGTGCTGATTTGGCCGCTACGTTCGCGACGGGAGCCCCCCAGACCATCAGCGACTACAACAATGCGTTCATGCAGCTCGAGAGCGGCATGGTCGACGCGGTTGCGTGCGATTTGTCCATCGCCGCCTACCAGATGGCCGCTAAGCCCGACGCTTACGTGCAGCTTTCCGAGCCGTTGAGCTCCGAGCGCTACGCGATCGGCTTCAAGAAGGGTGACACCGCCACCGCCGAGAAGGTGACTGCGACGCTCAAGGAGATGTACGCGGACGGGACCGTCGAGAAGCTGTGCGAGAAGTACGCTGAGTACGGCCTGTCCTTCGACAACTGGGTGCTGAAATAAGATATGATCTTCGGCGCTGCGTAACGTGGCGCCGTGGGGCGGGCTCGCCGTGGGGCGGGCCCGCTTTCGTCGTGTAGGGCTGTCGCGAAGGTGACGGTCTTGTGACGGTCTTGCGACGGGCGCAAGCTGGCAAGCGCAATAAGGGCGGCGGCAGGGCGTTCGCGCCTCTGCCGCGACTTTGCGCGGGTGCGCGCCAGGTTGCTCGCTTTCTCGCCTTCGTCACGCGAGATTGTGACGAAGGCGAGAAAGCGAGCGGATGAAAAGGCATTCACCCGACACGTGCTTTAACGGGCTCTGAGAGAGCGGGAAGGGTTGTCCTGGCGGAAGCATCGTCGATGACGATTTTTCCGCCAAGGCAAAGTCGAATGAGAGAAGGGGTCTCCGTGGATTTTTCCGTGCTGATGGGGTTGCTCATGGACGGTTTCGCGCTGTCTGCGGCAATCTTCGCGATCACGTTGGTCGGGTCGCTGCCGCTCGGCGTGGTCGTCGCGCTCGCGCGCATGAGCAAATTCAAGCCGTTGTCTTTGCTTGCGCAGTTCTACATCTCGGTGCTGCGCGGTACGCCGCTCATGCTGCAGTTGATGGCCATCATGTTCGGGCCGTATTACCTGTTCGGCATGCAAATGGGCGCTGATTGGAAGTTCACCGCGTGCGCGGTGGGCTTCGTCCTCAATTATGCTGCGTACTTCGGCGAGATCTACCGCAGCGGCATCCAGTCCATCCCGCGTGGTCAGTACGAGGCGGCCAGCGTGCTCGGTTACACGCGCGTCCAGACCTTCATGAAGATCGTGCTTCCCCAGGTGTTCAAGCGCATCCTGCCTGCCATGGGCAACGAGATCATCACGCTCGTGAAGGACACCTCCCTCGCTTTCGTCCTCGGCATCGCCGAGATGTTCTCGGCGGCCAAAGCGCTTGCGGCGCGCGAGGTGTCGATGATCCCCTATGTGATCGCGGCGCTCATCTATTGGGTGTTCTGCCTGGTCATTGAGTTCATCTTGAACCGTGTCGAGAAACGTCTCGACTACTATCACGATTAATCGCGCCGGACGCGTCGCCCTCCCGAGAGGAGCGGCGATATGCGCGCGGATGAATTGAAAGGAGCTCCCATGCAAGACGCTTCTCAGACGACGCCCTCGCGAGTCGAGGCAGGAGTGGACGGAGCGACCCCCATCGTTACGCTCGAGCATGCTCGTAAGAGCTTCGGATCGAACGAGGTGCTCAAAGACATCTCCCTCGCCGTCAACAAAGGCGATGTGCTGGCCATCATCGGGCCGAGCGGCGGGGGGAAGTCGACGCTTTTGCGTTGCCTGACCATGCTCGAGACGCTCGATGCGGGGAATTTGTCCTATGGCGATCTGCAGGTGACCACCACGGGCGCCGCGGGTCGGGCGATCTACGGGGGCAAAGACGTTATCGCGAAGGCGAAAACGCGTTTTGGCCTGGTGTTTCAGAACTTCAACCTGTTTCCTCATTACACAGTGTTGAAAAACGTGACCGACGCTTTGATCTGCGTGCAGAAGATGCCGCGCGACGAAGCCGAGGCGCGCGGGCGAGATCTCCTTGCGAAGATGGGGCTCGCGGGTAAAGAGGAGATGGTGCCGTGCGCGCTCTCAGGCGGTCAGCAGCAGCGCGTCGCTATCGCCCGTGCGCTTGCCATGAACCCGGACGTGCTGTTCTTCGACGAGCCTACCAGCGCGCTTGACCCGGAGTTGACGCGTGAGGTTCTGCGCGTTATTCGCGAGCTTGCCGACGAGGATATGACCATGGTCATCGTCACTCACGAGATGAGCTTCGCGCGCGATGTAGCCGATCAGATCATCTTCATGGATGGAGGCGTCATCGTCGAGCAAGGAGCCGCGTCGGAGGTTATCGGCAACCCCAGTCATGAGCGCACGCGCGCGTTTCTGTCGAATTACGCTGCGGTGTGATTTCCCGCTTTTCGCCTGGATATGCATTCGGTCTTGTCGGTTCAACGGGAAGGCGCCGCTTGGGGAAGGGGTCCCGTCGTCTCGCATCGCCTCGTTCGCGATGATCGAGACGACGTGCGGCGTGCCTGCGTGCGGGCGCGCGAGGGACGCGCTTGTCGACCAAGGGCAACGGTCGCCTTGCGTGACGTATGAGCGCGCTGTCATTCGAGGGGTGTACACCGCGCGGTGTATATCGATGACGCGACGGTGACGATTCGCGTCCGCGCGTGGGACGCGCCTGCGGGCGTGCTAAGGTGACCCCGTTGAAGGAGCCGGGCGCTCGATCATGGTTTTCGCCAATCCGACCTCCACGGATTATCGCGGCGCCCTCCTTCCGCCAGGAACGAGCAGTCGGATTCTAAGGAGAGCATCATGACTGAGCAACATAGCGCCAACCAAGGGGCGCCTCAGCACCCGCAGCCTCAGGTTGTGCCAGCACAGACGCCTTATCAGGCGACGTACAACGCAGGGCGGGCGGCACCGTATGGCGCGGAGTCCGTATCGGGTTCGACGGCGCCTTATGCCTCCGGGCAGGTGCAGGGCACGACGAATCCCTACGCGGCGCCTTCGGGCTCCCAACCTGCCCCGCACGGGCCGGTGCACTCAGCCGGCGGCAAAGGCGGCAAGGATCCACGAGGGGGCAAGCCCCTGGCCAAGACGTTTCTCGTCTCTTTCGCCGGCGCGCTTGTGGCATGCGCCCTCGCTTTCGGGATCGCCGCTGTGTCGGGTGCGTTCAGCGGGGGGTCGTCGACGACGATCGGGTCGACGACCTCCGAGGACGTGTCGGCGACGTCTGAGGATCCCACGCTTGCCGAGGCGGTTTCGGCGAAGTGCCTCCCCTCGGTGGCTGCGATCGACGTGTACACGTCCCAGGCAAGCGGCTATCAGGGCATTTACGGTTACGGAACGGGGTCTCAATCCGGTTCAGGTGATAGCCTGGTTCAAAGCTCCCTCGGCTCGGGCGTCGTCCTGTCCGCCGACGGCTACATCATCACTAACTATCACGTGGTCGAAGGCGGAAGCGCTTACAAGGTGACCATTTCGGGCGAAACCTACGATGCTGAACTGGTCGGCTCCGACCCCAGCTCTGACATCGCGGTGCTGAAGGCGAAGAACGCTTCGGGGCTTACCCCCATCGAGCTGGGAGACTCGGATAACCTTGTCATCGGCGAGTGGGTTATGTCCATCGGCAGCCCCTTCGGCCTCGAGCAGTCGGTTGCGACCGGAATCGTGTCCGCTGCCAGCCGTTCTCAGATCATGGACAGTTCGACCGACTCGTACGGAAGAAGCACCGGCGACTACACGATCTATCCCAACATGATCCAAACCGACGCGGCCATCAACCCGGGCAACTCCGGCGGTGCTTTGGTTGATGAGAACGGTAAGCTCATCGGCATCAACACGCTGATCACGTCCTACTCGGGCAATTACTCCGGCGTCGGTTTCGCCATCCCCGTCAACTATGCGGTGAACATAGCCCAGCAGATCATCGACGGAAAGACGCCGACGCACGCGCAGCTCGGCGTGTCCCTCACCACCATCAACGCGCAGATGGCCAAGCGCTATGGCCTATCGGTTGATTCCGGTGCTTACGTGGCTGCGGTCACCGCAGGCGGCGGCGCCGAGTCCGCCGGCGTCGAAGCGGGCGACATCATCACGGCATTCGACGGCGAGTCCGTTGCCTCCGCGTCCGACCTTATGCTCGACGTTCGCACGAAGAACCCCGGTGATAAGGTGACGCTGACGATCGTTCGTGATGGTAAGACCCAGGATATCGAGGTGACGCTCGGGTCTGACGAGCAAAGTTCTGCGGTGACCCAGCAGAATTCCTCGACGTTGCTCGATTCCCTGCTCGGTGGATCGAGCGGACTGGGCAGCGCGGCGTAGGTTGCCGACGTCGTCCGACTTTTGACGGGCTCGCTTGCCGAAGGGCGGTGCCGGGAAACCATCCCGGCACCGCCCTTCGCTATCTCAGCTTGGCGTTTTGTCTGCCGCAGGGCCTTTTCGGTTTGAGACCGGCTCTCGAATCGTGTCGGCCTTCCCTCGCGCGAGATGCTGCGATTCGTTCGTATGTTTGCGATTTTGCGTGCAGCGGGTGCGCCGGCGTCGTCCTTTCGGTTAATATGTATAAGATTAAACTACGATTGCGACTGAAGGGACGTTGCTCATGCCGAAGGAATATAAATACGATCGCGTGCTGCTCAAGCTTTCCGGAGAAGCTCTCGCGGGCGATTTGGGCTATGGGATCGACCCCAAGGTCGTCGACGATCTGGCGGAGGAGATCGCCGACATCGTGCATGACGGCGTTCAGCTCGCCGTCGTCGTTGGCGGCGGCAACATCTTCCGCGGTTTGGCGGGTTCGGCCGAGGGCATGGACCGCGCCCAGGCCGACTATATCGGCATGCTCGCGACGGTCATGAACGCGCTCGCCCTGCAGGATTCCTTCGAGCGTCACGGCGTGTTCTCGCGCGTGCAAAGCGCCATCAACATGCAAGAGGTTTCGGAGCCCTACATCCGCCGTCGCGCCATCCGCCATCTCGAGAAAGGGCGCGTGGTCATTTTGGCTGCGGGCACGGGCAACCCGTATTTCACCACCGACACCACCGCTGCGCTGCGCGCGTGCGAGCTTGACGTCGATTGCCTCATGAAGGCGACGAAAGTCGATGGCGTGTACGACTCCGACCCCAAGACGAATCCGGATGCGAAGCGCTTCGATCGCATTTCCTACATGGAGGTTCTCAATCGCGGCCTCAACGTCATGGACGCGACGGCGACGTCGCTTTGCATGGACAACAACGTGCCCATGATCGTGTTCGATCTGACCAGGCGCGGCAACATCCAGCGCGCGCTCATGGGCGAGGACGTGGGGACCACGGTAGAATAACCGCGTATCGTCTGACGGGCGACGCCGTCTCACGAAGGCGGGGCAAAGGCATGATGCGAATCGGCGCGGCGCCGCTTCGTTTCGAGATAACAGGGGAGAGGAAGCACAAATGGCTGACGTTGATGAGATTTTGATGCAAGCTGAGGAGCGTATGGAGAAGGTCATCTCCGCGCTTTCCGACAATTTCGCGTCCGTGCGCACGGGTCGTGCTAACGCGATGGTTCTTGATCGTATCAAGGTCGACTACTACGGCGTTCCGACGCCGATCAATCAGATGGCGGGTGTGAAAAGCCCCGATGCCCACCTGCTTGTCATCGAGCCGTGGGACAAGGGCACGCTGCGCGCCATCGAGCACGCCATTCTCGAGAGCGATCTGGGCGTGACGCCCAACAACGACGGGTCGGTCATTCGCCTTCCGTTCCCCGCGCTTACCGAGGAGCGTCGTCGCGAGCTCGTGAAGCAGTGCAAGGGCTTCGTCGAGGAGGCTCGCGTGGGCGTGCGCAACGCTCGTCGCGATGCCAACACGTCTATCGAGAAGGCGAAGAAGAACGACAACCTGCCCGAGGACGAGGCGAAACGCGCCGAGGACGAGGTGCAGAAGCTTACGGACAAGTTCATCGCCGAATGCGACGCTCTCTTCAAGAAGAAGGAAGCAGAGGTCATGGAGATCTAACGACCTCCTTTTCAGCTGGGTATATGGCCGCGTAGACGATTGCTCGCCTGCGCGGCCATAGGTGTTTTTTTGCGTTAGTTGGAGCTTGCTCGCTTCGAAATAGAGGAGATCGCGGAGACGGAGGCGATGGTTATCATCGCAAAGCCGAACAGCTGGTAGGCATCAAGGCATTTTCCGCCTGTAGCGTCGATCGCTCCCATCAGGAGAAACGAACTCGCTGCAACCGCTAGTCCGTTCGCCGCAGCCACTATGCTCGTTGCGGTGCTCTGCTTTGATGTGGGAACAATTTGTGTGCAGTGCGTGTAGAAATAGCAAAAGTAGAATGGCCAAGCAATGCCTGCGGCTGCTAGTGCGACGGTGACAACAGGGGCAATGGGGAAAAATGCGAGCATGAGAAATACGGCTCCGATGATAAAAAGGGCGGGAATGCATACTCGGTCTTTGAGGTGCTTGTAGACTCTTCCGAACATTAGGGAGCTTGTAGCGGTGCAGATCGTCATGATAGACATGAGCGTTCCCGAGTAAGATTCGTCCCCTACGCCAGTGTAGGCAACGTAAATCGATATGAGATAGAGGATGATGAAGTAAAGGGTTGCTACTAAGAACACTTGGAGCGACAGGGAGGCGAGTTTTCTCCACCAACCCCCCTCTTCAACTTCTTTGCTTCTCTGGTGGAACATTGCACGTGCGAGAGCTGCCGCGGAGCTCATGGAGACGCCCTCGATTTCTTTTACAGCTTCTGCCGTGGGTCTCGAAGGCGGAAAGTTGGGAAGAAAAGCGATAAGCATTATTAACACTGGAATGGCCATCGCGTACATGACATAAGCGTTTTGCCATGTGCCATTGGCGACAATGCCCGCGCCGTAAGAAAGCGCGGCCCCGATGATTGACATTGCGGAATTGTACCAGCCTACATACTTTCCGTGTTCAGTTTCATCTACGAATAAGTCGGCGAGGATTGAAAGGGCTGCGGTGTTTGTGATTCCCCATCCTACTCCTGTGGCGAGTAGTCTCATACTGACAAAATAGTAGACGTTATCGTACATGGCTCCGAATACGGCGGATATGGCGAATATGGTGAACCCTGTGACCATGATTTTCTTTTTGTCGACCCTATCACAAAGAAAACCCGTAACGAGACCGAAGGGGAGCCCGAAAAGTGCTGGGCCGGTTACTCCGAGATTGACAAGCCATTCGGGAGAATCGTCGAACGAATTGTAGATGCTGGCAGCAACGGGGCTTACGACAAGATCGCCCATTGTGCACATCGAGGAAAGGAACAGCGCTGTAAGCGCGAGGATGAGTTGCCATTTTGGCAGATCGCGGGATGAAGTCATCATGTCGCCTTTCAGTCTGCGAAGATTCGTCTTCGGCAGCTGGCCTTTTGTCTTAAGCGGTTCCAAGGCTCCGCCTTGGGTGCTAGGTGTTCGTTGGGGTGGCGAACGCCTAGCACCAGATAATGGGGGTAATTTGCTGCGTAGTTCGTTTCGTTGGCGATAAAGGAGTGAGGGGGCTACTTAATCAAATCTGCATCTTCTGCTTGGAAAACGATCTTGCCGCCGATGATGGTGTAGAGAACCTTTGCTTCTAGGATTTCGTCGGGCTTAGCTGTCATGAGATTGCGATCCATGATCACAATATCCGCGAGTTTTCCTTGGTGTAGCGTTCCTATGCGGTTTTCGAAGTTTTCAACGTAGGCAGAACCATAGGTATACGCTTTGAGAGCTTCGCCGATGCTTATGCATTGTTCAGGTACGAACCCGCCTTCGGGGTATCCGTCCCATGGTTGTTGACGTGTGATGGCGGCGTATAGTCCTTCCATGGGGTTGAGATTCCACACGGGAGCGTCGGTTCCGAAGGCCGCAGTGGCGCCCGTTTCGATGATGGACTTTATGGGCCACATGTAAGGTACCCATTTTTCGCCAAGAAGTTTCGGGTATCCGTCGACGTTGAGCACCGAGTGAATGGGCTGCATTGAGGGGATGATCCCGAGGTTTACGAAACGGCCGATATCTTCGGGGCAGCAGGATTCTATATGTTCGATGGAATTACGTAGCCGATTGACTCCGTTCTTCTCTCGAACGGCTTCGAATACGTTGAGCGCTTGCTTGACTGTGCCATTTCCTATGGCATGCAGTCTTACGGAGTACCCATGAGAATTCGCTTCTTCAACCATGGCGCGGAGATCGTCGAATTTGATGGTTGGCTCTCCGCATGTTGTTGGGTCGTCGGCGTAGGGTTCCGTGAGGTAGGCGGTGTGCGCTTCGCAAACGCCATCGGTGATCTGCTTCAGGCCTGCAAAGCGAAGATTGTCGGACCGCAGGAGGGGTTCGTATTTCTTTGCATTCTCGAGGCCTGGTTCTAGCTTTAGAAAGCAGCTAACGCGTATGGGGAGCTTTCCTTCTCGTTCAAACTCCTGAAGAATTCGGATGTTTTCGTCTTCGGGAATTCCCCCATAGGGCCAGACGCATCCAGTAGCTGTAACGCCATAGGTCAGTGCTTCCTTGATAGCGCTTCCGAGTGCGCGATCCATGTCTGCTGCTAAATTGGCCATACCCCATACGGGATCGTTCGCTGGCGGTTCTTTTCCGATTCCCGTCGGATTGCCATTCTCGTCTCGTACGATGATACCGCCTTCGGGATCGGGGGTGTCTCTCGTGTAGCCTGCGGCTTCAAGGGCGAGTGAGTTCATCCAACCTACATGCATATCCCAGGAGGCGAAGTATGCTGGGCGGTCGGGGATGGCAGAGTCAAGTATCTCTTTGCTTGGCTCTTCACTCCAATCGTCAAAGTTAATCCCGCATCCGACTATCCACGCATTGTCAGGATGTTCTTTGGCGAAGCGTTTGATTTTTTCGATGGCTTCGCTTTCCGATGTGACTCCTTCGAGTGAAAGCGTGTAGCTCTCGTCTTTCATGACCCCATTTTGAATGAAGTGGGTGTGTGCGTCGTTGAACCCGGGGCAGACTAGTCTGTCTCCGCATTCTATTACGCACGTGGCTGGCCCTACGTACTGGTCGGCGTTGTCGGTGTTTGTTACGGCGACGATCTCCTCGCCAGAAACAATGACAGCGCCTTCGATAGTCCCGATTGTTTCTGCGGTGAATATGGAGGAACTTTTGATTACGATATCTGCATACGTCATGATGCTCTCCTTGTCGGACGTGCTGTTTCGGGGTGGCGTGGATCGCTGTGCTTCAGTGTTCCGCTATGTGATATATGCTGGAACGGAGCGCTATCTCAACATTGGCGGAATGGGTTAGCTACTCTTCTTGCGTGATGCCAAAAACGCAATGGCGGAGATAATGCCCGTGGCGAGCAAAATGACGCCCGGGATGATCCACGCGCCGACTGCATCGACCCCCATGATGCTCATGGAGCCAGTGAGAAGGTACGAGCATGCTGTTGCGGCAAGCCCGTCCGATAATGCGACGATAGATGTGGCCGTGCCTGCCTTTGATGCTGGGACGAGCTCGGTGCAGCGTGCGTAAAAGTAGCAAAAGTAAGTTGGCCACATGAGACCCAGTAATGCGATGCATACGACTGCGGTTATCTGACTGGGGAAAAAGCTCATGACGAGATAGCATGCGCCCATGACGAACAAACCGGGCAAGTAAACCGCGTTCTTGAATTTTGCATAGAGAGCACCGAATACGGCGGAGGCGATAGCGGTGGCAATGGTGGAGATGGAGCTAAGGACGCCTATAAATGCTTCGTCGCCAATACCTGCGTCTGTGACATATAAGGCGATCATATACAGGGAAACAAAAAAGCCAAGGGCAACAAAGAACACTTGGATAGTGAGAGGGACGAGAGCCTTCCACCAGCCAGCGTCAGCCGCTCCAGACTCTTTCTCTTTGGAGTTGCCGGAATGAGAAGTGGGTCTCATGCTCGGAAGGAAAATGATGAGCATAACGAGAACGGGGATGGAGATGTAGTAAGTCCAGAAGGCGTGTTGCCATCCTCCTACTGCGAGGATGCCAGCTACGAAAGCCATGAGCGCACCCATGATTGACATAACCATGTTGTACCAGCCAACAAACTTGCCATGCTCCGCTTCGTCGGCGTACATGACTGCCAGTATGGAAAGAGCGGCGGTATTCGTAATGCCCCAGCCTACGCCAGTGGCGAAGCAACGAAGCGTAACAAATAGGGGTAGATTGTCAACGCCCCCAAAACAGGCTGAGACGACGAAGATTGCAAAGCCTGTAACCATAACGATTTTTTTATCTATGCGGTCGCACAGCACGCCTGCGAGGACGCCAAAAGGGAGGCCTACAAGTGCCGGTCCAGTAATGGAGAAGTTGATCAACGCCTCCGACTGGCCCGCAAAGACCTCGAACAAAGCGGCGGCGATGGGATTTATGACCATATCGCCTAATGTGCACATGGAGGACAGGGCTAATGCTATGAAAGCAAGCCACTTCCTTCCGTTGCTGATGTTGAGTTCCATGAGAGTTCCCTTCGTGTCGCGCAGATTCGTCTCTCGAATCCGCTGTTGCGATTTGGAGAATAGGGGCAGGCGCTGTTTTATGCCCCGCACAATCATTGTGGTCACGTATTGTTTGTTTGATCAGGTCGAAAAGTGGAGCATTGGTGACGACGCTAGTGTTATGGAAGTACCCATTAATTCTTTATTGTTTTTCTCTTCGATCGAAAGGCCCGCCTCATGTGGTCTCATAATGAGACCACATGAGGCGGAGTGGGGACCGCTTGATTTCAGGGGGTGTCATGATGGAGGATTGTCGAATCCGGCGCAGTGAGTTTATCGGCGTATCGCCCGTTTACACGGGTGTGGTGTTTCTTCTTTCGTGGATCTATCTGCTCTTTTATGCTCAGACTGCTGGCATAGAGGCTGCAGCACCTGTGTCTCTCATGAGTGGACCTTACCTTGTGAGCGCTCTTGTCATGTCGCTGACGCTTTTAGCTATTTCGTTTGCGCCGTTCGGTCGCGTTGAATTTCTTACGGCGTCTTTTGCGAAAATTGCAGCTCCTTTTTCGATGGTGGTGGGAACCGTGGTGCTTATGGCGGATCCCCCCTCATATCTCGCTGTCGTGTTTATATGGGTTGGCGGTATCCTTACGGGCGTCGGTTCTGGCGTAATGGCTCAGCAATGGATAGTTGCGTATCGGCGAGTGGGACTAGGCGTCGCCCTTGGGAGCTTTCCGACCCTCATGGCTATGTCGGTTGGAGTGTGCGTAACTCTGATGTACTTGCCGGGTAACGCTTTGCGTGTCGCCACGGTAGTTTCACCAGTCGTTTCTGGCGTGCTGTTTCATCTGGTCCGGTTGGAGCCATGGCCTCGCGATGAGCTTGAGTGCAGCTCGAAAGATCGTCCCTTAAACTATCTTACGCTACTTTTCCCCATCGCTGTGTTTTACATGTCGTCCGGTTTTCTTGATTTTTTTTCATCGTCGAGCGGTTACACATATGTTTTCTATGCGCTTGTGGCATTTGTTCCTATCGTAGTGAGCGGGGTTGCCGTTTTTCGTATGGAGCGGTCTGGTTTTGTGTCGGCATTCGTCGTTCCCGTGTGCTTTCTTGTGGCAGTTCTCGTTCCGTATACTGTTTTGGGCGATGCCGCACCTTTGGCTCAGTTCATCTCTATAGGTGAGCTGGGCATTGAAGTTATGTTGTTTATTGTGGCGGTGGGTTTCGCCGAGTTCTTCTCGCTCGATGCGCTGAGAGTGTCTGCTCTTATGCGTGTAGTTGGCACGTTGCTGAACAGTGCGGGCTGGTATGTTGCATCTCGCGTGAGTTTTGCGTATGGCGTTCTGCTGAACTCGCAAGCGTCTCTGTTCGTTGTCCTCGTTGGCGTGGAGGTGCTTGCCGTTGCTCTTTCTGTGGCTATAGTAAAGGTCCAAAAGGTTCAAAAAGACGTAAGGCCTTCGGAAGCAAGCGGTTGGGAAGATCAAGTCGTTTGCGCGAATTGGTTGGGTTCAACAGGTTCGGATACGAGGGATGAGATTAATCCTGATCCTTCCCTGGAACTTGCATCGCATGACGGAATCTCCTCCAATCGAAAAGATGGGGAGGTTGTCTGTTCTGATGAAATGACCCTGGAGGAGAAATGCGATGTTGTCGCGTCATCCTTTTCTCTCTCTCTCGTCGCGAAGTGGATGTCTTCTGTTTGCTCGCGCGAGGTTGTTCGTCTGCGTTTATTCAATCCGAACTCTATATCGCCGCTGGTACGGTTAATTACCATACGAGGAATATATATGCTAAGTTGGGCGTCCACTCTCGGCAGCAGCTCATTGATTTGGTGAAACGATTTGATTAAGCGTTACCGTTCGCTTGGAGTTGGTTCGCATGTATTCGAAAAGCCGATCTTTGCGCATTTCGGGGATGACTGTTCGTTTCGCGTATACTGAACAAGATAATCTTGCAGAAAAAAGTTATCGCAGGGTTTCAGTTGCCTTACGTTGTTGGGTTGAGAGCAAAGGAGACAAGGGGTCTGCGAGGGTGCTGTCACGCGCTTGGTGGTCGTTGGGGCGGTTTGCTAGACGTCTACATCAGGATTGCGATGTCTAGCCTTTGCGAATCCTCGCCAGTAAGATGAACAAGACGCTCGAGTACATATTCCCCGATCCGCCTGCGGATATCGATCTTAGCGAGCTTGACGTAGCGGCCGTCCCGGAGCATATCGCCGTCATTATGGACGGCAACGGGAGATGGGCGAAAAAGCGCGCGCTCAATCGGTTGAAGGGGCATAAGGCGGGCATCGAGGCGGTGCGCGAGACCATTCGCTGCGCATCGGATCTCGGCGTGCGCTATCTGACGATCTATTCTTTCTCCACCGAGAACTGGCGTAGGCCTCAAGACGAGGTCATCGGGCTCATGGACTTGTTCGCCAAAACCATGCTCGCGGAGGTCGATGGCCTGCATGAAGAGCATGTCAGGGTGATGACGATCGGCGACCTTTCGGCGCTTCCCGCAGAGACGCGCGAGGCTTTCGACGAGGCTTGGTGCAAAACGCGCGACAACGACGGGATGACGCTTGTCGTCGCCGTGAACTACGGCGCCCGTCAAGAGATACTTCACGCGGTCGAGGCGTGCATGCGCTATGCGGTGCTCGAGGCCGAGGCGTCGCAGAAGATGCCCGAGCTGACCGAGGAGATATTCGAGCGCGGCTTGTATACAGGCGGCATCCCCGACCCCGAATTGCTCATTCGAACCTCGGGGGAGATGCGCGTTTCCAACTTCCTTCTGTGGCAGATCGCCTATTCGGAGTTCGTTTGCACCGACGTGCTCTGGCCCGATTTCGATCGATACGAGCTGCTACGCTGTATTCTCGCGTACCAAAAGCGAGAGCGGCGTTTCGGGGGAGTGTGAGTTCGTTGAACGCTTCTGCGTTTTCGGAAGAGGAGAAAGCCAAGCAGGCCGCTGCACGCGCGCGGCTGAAGGAGCGCGCGGCTCGGTATCGCTCCGAGGGAGGCGTTCAGCCTGCGCCGTTCCCCAGCCGTCCTACGACGAAGGATCTCGTCGACATGGGCGAGGGCTCGTCGCCTGATGCGCCCCGACTGGTGCGGGATCCTGCGCAGGCCCCTGAAGGCCCTCCCTGGCATTACGACATAACGCCTGACGAGCGAGCCGAGAAGGATGAGAAGCGCGAACGTCGTGCGGAGAAAAAGCAGCGCGTCAAGCAGAACGCGACGAAGCTTGCTCCCGAAAAGCTGAAGAATCCCTCGAGCTTTCAGGTGCGTTTCCGCACGGGCGCTGTGTACACGGCCCTGACCATTATCTGCGTCCTCGCAGGTAGTTGGCCTATGGTGATCATGCTCATGCTGGTCGCCGGCATCAGCGCGGGCGAGTTCTACTACATGTTGCGCTCCGACGCCAAGCTCCCTAACGAGATGCTCGGCATCATCGCCGCCGTGCTCTATCCCCTGAGCGTGTTTCTCCACGGGCCCGTCGGAGCGTTGACGGTTTCTTTGGCGTTGCTGCTTGCGCTGCTCGTGTGGTATGTGTTTTGGCTGCGGGCGCGCATTCCCGATGTCGGCGTAAGCTTTTTCGGGGCGGCTTATACCGGCTTGCTGCTCTGCGGGTTCGTCGTGATCCGTGAATCTTTGCCCGAGCCGTGGGGTGGCGTCGTGGTGTTGCTCGTGTTCGTGAGCGTCTGGGCCAACGATTCATTCGCCTATCTGGTGGGGAGCAAGTTCGGCAAGCACAAGCTCGCGCCTCGCACGAGTCCGAAGAAGAGCTGGGAGGGCTTCATCGCGGGTCTTGTCGGCTCAGCTGCTTGTTGGTGCGCCATCTCGTTCGTGCCGGGTGTGACCATGAGCATTCCTGCGGCCATCGCGTTCGGCATCGTGTGCGGTCTGATGGAAGTGCTTGGCGATTTGGCGGAAAGCCGCGTCAAGCGTAATTCCGGATTCAAGGATTCGGGCACGATCATGCCCGGACATGGTGGACTGCTCGATCGATGCGACTCTATTTTTCTCGCTTCGATCACGTCGTTGATTCTTCTGGTGTCGGGAGGCTGCATTCCTCATGGGTTCTTCTAACTCTTCCGTTCGTCGCGTCGTCGTGCTCGGTTCGACAGGCTCTATCGGCACGCAGACGCTTGACGTCGTTCGTCGGAATGCGGATAAGCTGGAGATCGTCGGCTTGGCGGTCAACACGAGCGTCGATGCTCTCAACGAGCAGATGCGCGCATTTGGCGTGCGTCATGTGGCGGTGGGCGATGCGCGGTTGGCGAGCGATCCCCGTTGCGACGAGCTGCGTTCTTTCACGGGTGGTTTCGTCGACGGGACGTTCGGCGTGGGCTCCGATGCCGTTACGGATCTGGTAAGGCTTCCCGAAGCGGATATCGTTGTGAACGCGCTTGTGGGAGCTGCGGGTTTGCGTGCAAGCTACGAGACGCTTGCTGCGGGTAAGGTGCTTGCTTTGGCGAATAAGGAATCGCTCGTGGTCGGCGGCGATCTCATCATGCCGTTGGCTCGGCGCATCGACGAGGCCGCTGGGTTCAAGCATGCCCTCATGCCGATCGATTCCGAGCACGGGGCCATCTACCAGTGTCTACTCGGCGAAGATCCTCGCGAGGTGGCGCGTTTGTGGGTAACGGCGTCAGGAGGGCCGTTCCGTGGCCGCACCCGCGCTGATCTAACAGACATCACCCCTGCTCAGGCGCTCGCGCATCCCACGTGGAACATGGGGGCGAAGATCTCCATCGACTCTTCGACGCTCATGAACAAGGGGCTCGAGGTCATCGAAGCGCATCATCTGTTCGAGATGCCCTATGACAAGATCGAGGTGGTCGTGCAACCCCAAAGCGCCATCCACTCGATGGTCGAGTTCGCAGACGGCAGCGTCATCGCCCATCTCGGCACGACGGACATGCGCATTCCCATTCAGTTCGCGCTCTCCTATCCGAAACGGTGGAGCGCCCCGGTGGAGCCGCTCGATTTTCGCACGCTTGGCACGCTTGAGTTCGCCGCGCCCGACGTGGAGACGTTCAGGTGTCTCGCCCTTGCTCGGATAGCGGGCGAGGCCGGCGGCACGCTTCCAGCGGTCATGAACGCGGCGAATGAAGTTGCGGTTGCCTCCTTCCTCGCGGGGGAGGGGAGCTATCTGGGCATCGCGGAATGCGTCGAGGCGGTTATGGGCGCTCACGATGTTCGCGCGGTGGAGAGCCTTGACCAGTTGGAGGGGATCGACGCTTGGGCGCGTGATCGTGCTCGGCGTTGGATAACGGACCGCGCGTAGTTCTCGATGCTGCTTGAGGCCCCTCGCCGTTTGAAGCTTTCGGCGAGGGGTCTTTCGTTTCGCGCGGCGTGCCGACGTGGTTCGATTCTCGTTCCGTGCCTGACGGCAGGGGACGCTTCTCCTTCACCGCACGGCTGATTGGTTTTCAAGGTTCGGCTTCGACCGCGCGCCGGCAGAGACGCACGCGTGGATCGTCTCACTGCCGGTGCGTTTTCGCGCGAGCTGCCAGGGCGACAACGGTGGTCGACAGCGTTACGATGAAGACGAGCGCGATCGCGATCGGGATCCCATCGTCGCCCGTCTTCGACAACCCGCCGCCTGCGGGGTGCTCGCGCGGGATCTTCTCCGCGTAAACGGTTTGATCGGAGTCCTCAAGATCCGCGTGCGCGGCGATCGTCTCGCCGTTTTTGATCAGCGTTTCGAAGGCGACGAGGGTGCTGCCGTCGAGGCTCGATGCGTCGAACTCGAAGACGACCTCAACGTTTCCTTGCGGTTCCTCGGGCGTGAACTCTACGCCGGATCGAACTTGCTCGCCGTTTATCTCGAGGGGAAGCTGGGTGCCCTTGTCGATGAGGACGCCTTCGAGGACGTAAGTCTTGCCGGGGACCAGGTGCGCGTAGCTTACCGCGTCGATGACGGTGGCTCCGCTTTCGGGAGCGATGCTCTTGTCGCCGTCTCGCTTATCGGACGCGTTGGTTGCGATGAGGCTTGCGAGTATCTCGACGGTTTGTTCGTTGGATTCAAGATCGACATGGGCGTCGACGACTGATCCCCCCTTCAAGATGAACTGGTAGGCGACGGCTTCGGTGCCGGCGAGCTTGCTCGTATCGAAGGCGAATTCCTGTTTGATCTCAACCTCGCTTCCCTCGGCTGCGGCGCTTGACGTCGCGACGGCTAGATGGGCCATGATGCCAGATCGCCTCGTGCAAATTGCCTCGATGGCTTCACGGTCGAGGGTTTTGCCGGGATCGTCGAACGCGATGTGCATCTTGCCGTCTGCATCCTCGACGGTGGCGCCGAGCGCGGTGAAGAGCTCCTGCGTGAATTCCGCGAGGTCCTCGCGATTCGCCGCTGCGGGATCGTCGAGGAGAAGCAGACCCGTCTCCCTGTCGACGAGGAAGCCGAGCGCGGTGTAGGTTTCCCCTGCGATGACGTTGCGGATTATCACGCTATCGGAAACGAGGGCATCGGCGTCCGCGGCTGCCTCGTGTGCTCCCGTCACCCCGTCGCGGGCGAGCGTTTCCGTTTCGGTGGCGATAAGCCCAAAGGTCTGCGACTCGTCATCGATCTTCGCATGGGAGGCGATGGCGACGCCGTCGGCGTACAGCGTTTCGAAGACGACGTAGGCTCCTTCCTCGACGGAGAACCCGTCGAACTCGATTTCGTTGACGATCGACCCGGAGGAGCTTTCGGGAGTGAAGCCGACGTTTCCCGTCACCGGCGTTTGGCCGGACTTCACGATGCTTGCGGCGAGTGCCCTCTCTGCGGCGACCTCGTCATCGACTCCTTCCTCTTTTGCCTGGTCATATGCCGATTCATACGCTCTCTTGTTGACAAGGGCGCCGATGATCTCGTAGGGGCGCCCGGGTTCGAGACCTGCGAACGAAATCGTGTCGAGAACGAGGGATTTTGCGTCGGCGACGACGTTTTCGTCCTCGTCGACCGCGTCCTGCGCAATCGTGCTGATCTCGGGTGCCGCGACGGTGACGGTCTGCGCGGGATCGAGCGCGTCGCGGTGCGACGCCACCTCGTGAAGCCCGCCGTCGTCGGTTGCACGGTAGATGGTTTCGAACACGACGAGCTGCGCACCGTCTTCGTCGGAGACGTCGACGGGGAAGATTTCGACGTCGACCTCGCCTGCCTCCGCTTCGGGCGCAAAGGGCTTCTCGACGCTTAAGGGGTCGTCCTCGTTCGCGAAGGGCTCGCAGGCTCCCGTCGCCTCGTCGATTATGTGCATGACCTCGGCGCGGGCGATGTAGCTTGCGCCGGGGACGAGCCCCGTGTACGTTATCGTGTCGACGACCTTCGCCGCAGGTCCGCAGGCGACGACCCGATCGCCGTCCGCTGCGTCCGATGCGCTCGTCGCCACGCGCGCATCGACGAACGTGACCGTCTGGTCGAAGTCGGCGACGTCGGTGTGCTCGGCTTTGACCTCGCCGGTTTCGGCGTCCTTGACGGTTTCGAATACCACGAGGCTCTTGCCTGCGAGGGATCGCGCGTCGATGGGCCCGATTTCGATTTCGACGTAACCGGTTGCCGCGTCGGCGGTGAACGTGCGCGATGCCGTGAGCGGGCGTTCGTCTACCTCGACGATCTCGCCGGTGTCGGGGTCGATGAGGCTCGCGGTCATCTCGTAGTTCCCGGGAGCGGCCCCGTAGTAGGAGACGCGATCGATCACGCGCGCTTCCACGTCGGCGAGCACGCGCTTGTCGCCGTCGAGGGCGTCGCGCGCGGTGGTCGCTATGGTCATCTCGGGAGGTGTCTGGTCGTCTATGGTGCCGAGGTGGATGCAGTAGCCGTCGCGCGTCACGCTCACGCGCTCGAGCGTGACGAGCTCGAGGCCTTCGTTGGCTGCAACGCGCAGCTCCCGTATCGCGTAATCGTCATACGGCAGTGCGGCGAGGCTGTCGTCGGGCTGGGTCGTTTTCCCCTCGGAAGTAAGTCCGAACCAAACGCCTGCGCTTGCGTCAAGCTTCGACTCGTCGACGCTTCCGTCGGGGTTGATCGCCTCGTCGTTGGCGTTCGTGCGTTGCGTATGGGGGTTCCATGTCGAGGCGGTCTTCGCCTCTCCGTTCGCGTCGGTGACTATGACGTGCGTTTCGCCGGTCGTCAGCGACGTGATGGAGAACGGTATGCCCGCAAGACGCGCCTGATCTGCCTCTCGCGCTTTGACGAGCTCGACGTCTCCTCGCTTAACCTGGTTGTAGACGGTTTGGTCGTGCGTGTCGTCTGCGCCTAGCATGACGACGGCACCGTCATGCTCCACGGTGAACAGACGCGGCTCCACATCGGTCGGCAGGTACCCTTCTCCTGCGGAAACCTCCTGTATGGCATAGGTTCCTCGAGGCAGGGCGGTCTGGGTCGTGCTCGCCGATCCGCCCTCCGTGATCACGGTTTTGCAGATGTCGCCCGGCGCAAAGGTCGCTCCGCCGACGACGACGGGGCGGTCGGACTTGTTGGTGATGGCGAAGACGCAACCGTCAAGGCTTGCGTTGCCGAGCGGGGTTATCAGCTGGCTTTCCGCGTCCCTTTTCTCGATGGAGACGCCTCCGCGAACGACGCTCTCGTTCACGAGCACGGCCTGATCGCCTTCGACGCCGTAGCGGGAGGCGTCTTCCAAGTCACCGCTGCGCTCCACCTCGGATCCGTTTTGCGTGAAGCGAACGAGCGCGACGCGGTTGCTCTCGTGGTAGCCTTCAGGCGCTTTGCTCTCGGTGATGATCAGCGTGCCGAGCGGAACAGTCGGCGCTCCTTCCGCGTTTCGGTACAGGTCGTCGCCCGAAACCAGGTAGGGGAGGGTTTCCTCTCCCGCGTTGAACGACTTGTCCGCAAGGGTGATGCCCGTTGAGCCGGTGGAGTCGGTTCTCAGGACCCACGTGCGCTTAGGCGCGCCCGAAGCAGCGGCTTCGGATGCGGTGCCGTAGTACCCGTCGTAATAGGAGTAGGTGAACTGCGCGTCGGTGAACGTGGCATCGCCCTGCGGCGCGTTTTCGCCCGTTTCGGCATCGATTTTCACCACCGTCGCCCCGAGGTCGCTCGACAGCGGCGGATCGGTCACCGTGATGGTCGCGGTGGCGCCTGCGGCGACGGTCACCTCCCGCTCCTCGGTGTTGAGCGCATGTCCGCTCGGTGCGACGAGCTCTCTGACGAGGTAGGTTCCGGGTGCGATCTCGCCTGTTCGGGCGTGCCCGGAGGCGTCGGTGGTGATGCGCGTCACCTCGCCCCCCGTGCTCTTCTCGTATATGCCGAACACGGCGCCTTCAAGTGAATAGCATGCGTTGCCGTCGGTCAAGGACGAGTTGGCCGAGGTCTTCTCGATTTCGATGAATCCGTTTTTCTCGAAGGAGAACACGCTTTGCGACGAACCCGTTGTCAGGATGAACGCGTTGAAGTCGTGCGGAACGGGCGCGGCCGTCTCGGTGATCTTGTAGCGGGTCGTGTTCTCGAAATCGGGGACCGGGCCGCTTGCAAGGTATCCGGTGACGTTGTGTCGCACGTACTCCTTGAATGCGGGGTCGCAGCCGTAGACAGCCCAGCTGAGCTCATAGGAGTAGAGGTCGGCGAGCAGGATGTGCTCGAGCGCGATGTAGCGTTCGTCGGTCATGGGGCTGCCGTCGTACCAAGTGCTCGGCCAAATGCTCGGGTCGAAGCCGGGGCCTCCCCATCCGTGGTAAAGCGTCGCGCGAATTTGATAGCGCCTCTGATCGTCGCTGTCCCCAAGCCCGTTGGCTCCCCAGAGCACGTCGTGCTTCTCGTAGGTTCCGCTCGCGGGCGTGGCGCGCGAGGGGTTGGCGCAAAACGCCGGCGCGCCGTCGACCCACATCCAGTTAGTCGAGTAGCCCGCGTAGGGGATGCTGCCGCCTATCTCGAGGTAGCCGGTGCCGCTCGCGAACGCGGTTTTCGCCCCCATACCCGATGCAAGGGGGAGAAGCCCCGCCGCAAGAGTCAAGATGATCATCAGGCACGCGAATCTGCGCGTTCCCGTGCGCTCGTGTGCGCCCATGGAGTCTCCTTTCCTCGGTGTTTGCCTTCTCCGGATCGTATCGGGGCGATCCGGCAAGTTCTTTTCGGCGTTCTTCCCCCGGCCTTCCAGTGCTTAAGCACATGCCTATTCCATTTCCCCACGTTCGCGTTATCCGAGTACGCAGGTTTGCAGCTTGGGCCTGCCTCGAACCATGCGCGCGGAAAGCTGCCGCCTCGCCTGACTCCAACAGCGGGACCGCGCTATCTCGCCTGCTTCCAAAGGTGGCCTTCACGTGCCCCGGCGCGTTTCTTTCCCGGTTCGGGCAGCGTTCTTCTTGAGCCCTGGCGCGTTTCTTTCCCGATTCCGATGTCGTCGGGGTGTCCGCCTGTCTCCTGCGGCGCTCTCCTCGGTTGTTCGGCGGGGAGCCATGTTGTAGTTATCGTGGGGCAACCGGGTGCGCCCGGGCGCTTCCCTATAATGTTCGAGAATCAAACGAAGCGACTTGGGACTCCTTCGCGTTCGGCGTGGCGCGCAGACGTTGCCGCGTTGGCTAGGCGCTCGGGCGCGTCTGCTGCTTCCGGAGACGGGAACGACTATGGATACTTTGCTGATGATCATCTGCGCCGTGTTGGCGATCTGCTTTCTCGTGTTCATCCACGAGGCGGGGCATTTCCTCGCGGCTCGCGCGTTCGGCGTGCGCGTGACCGAGCTCATGCTCGGTCTTCCGGGGCCGGGCGTCGGCTTCACGCGCGGCGGAACGCGCTACGGCGTCACCGTCGTCCTCCTCGGCGGCTACGCACGCGTGTGCGGCATGGAAGCGGGCGAGATGAGCCCCCATTTGAAGGAGGTGCTCGCCGCGCTTTACCGCCGTGGAACGGCGACCATGGAGGACATCGCCGCCGACTGCGGCATCTCCGATGACGCCGCCTACGATGCGCTCGAGGAGCTGACGGAGTGGGGGAGCTGCTCCGGTCCGACGAAAAAAGACGAATTCAACACCTATCGCGCAAGCGCCTTCTCCCCGACGAAGAGGCAGCTGAAAGCGGCGCAGGCCGTGGGCGCGACGCCGCCTGAGTCTTACGAGCTCGGCGAAGCGCGTCCCGTCGCCGACCCCCAGGCGCTCTTCGACTCCGAGTGCGCACAGCAGTACCGAGCGCTTCCGTTTTGGAAGCGCTCGGTCATCTTGCTCGCGGGCGTGGCGGTCAACCTTCTGTTCGCCATGCTCGCCTTCATCGTCATATACAGCGTGATCGGCGTCGATCTTCAATACCCCGAAACCGGGGAGGTGTTCCACTACAACGCCGATCCGCTGCTGTCGGTGCAACTCGGCGTCAACTACATCATCGCGACCGTTCAAGCGGTTGCCGGTCTGTTCAACCCCGCCACCGCGGCGGAGACGGTGTCGAACTCCGCCTCCATCGTGGGCATCGTCGCTATGTCGGGCGGGGTTTTCTCCCAGGGGCTGGCGGAGAGCCTGTTTTTCATGGCGCTCATCTCGGTGTCGCTCGGCATCATGAACCTGCTGCCCATCCCCCCGCTCGACGGCGGCCGCTTCGTCGTTGAGGTGTTTCAGAAACTCACGCGTAAAATGGTCTCGATGAAGGCCATGGGCTATATGTCCATGGCGGGCATGGCTTTGTTCATCGTGTTCTTCGCGGTGATGCTCAACCAGGACATCCAGAGGATCCTGACGGGATTTTGGTCGTAGGGCGCCGCTGCGCTTCGTCGTAGCGTGCGACCGAGGTTGTTGAAAGGTGGTACCTATGCAAAACGAGGAGCCCCGGCGCCGGACGCGCAGAGTGTCGGTGGGCGGTATCGTCCTCGGGGGCGGATCGCCGCCTGTCGTCCAGTCCATGCTCAACGCGCCCGCTGACGATGTTGCGGCTAACCTGGCCCAGATCAGCGCGCTCGCGGAGGCGGGGTGCGAGGTGGTGCGCATGGCCATCCCGCGCAGGGATTGCCTCGATGCGTTTGCCGCCGTGTGCGCGGCGTCGCCTCTGCCCGTGGTCGCCGACGTCCACTTCGATGCTGAGATAGCCATCGAGGCGGCGCGGCGCGGGGCGGCGAAACTGCGCATCAACCCGGGAAACATCGGCGGTCTCGAGAAGACGCGACCTGTGGTCGAGGCGGCGCGTGAGGCGGGGATCCCCATCCGCATCGGCGTGAACGCGGGTTCTCTTGAAGACGAGCTTGCGGCCCGCGACGATTTGTCCCTGCCCGAGAAGCTGTGCTCGTCGGCGGTCGGCTACGTTCGCTTCCTCGAGGACGAGTGCGACTTCCACGACGTGGTGGTCTCGGCCAAAGCGCATGACGTGCAGGCGACCATCGCGACGTATCGTCTGCTCGTCGAGAGGCTGCCGCAGGTGCCGTTGCACATCGGGGTCACCGAAGCGGGCACGGCCTTCCAGGGCGTCATCAAGTCGGCGTGCGGGCTCGGCGTGCTGCTCGAGCAGGGCATCGGCGACACGCTGCGCATTTCCTTGACCGACGACCCCGTGCTCGAGGTTCGCGCGTGTTGGACCTTGCTGGCGGCGCTGGGCATTCGCCGTCGCAGCCCCGAGCTCATCAGCTGCCCGACGTGCGGGCGTTGCCAGGTCGATCTCATCGGGTTGGCGAAGCAGGTGGAGGAGCGCCTTGCGAAGGTGAGCGAGCCGATCAAGGTCGCCGTCATGGGGTGCGTCGTCAACGGGCCGGGCGAGGCGGCGGATGCAGATATCGGGGTTGCTTGCGGGGCGGGCGCGGGCGTCGTGTTCTCGCATGGTAAAATCGTTCGCAAAGTGGAAGAATCGGCAATAGTCGACACCTTGATGGAGGAGATCGAGAAGTTATGACAAACATCATGCGTATGAGCACGTTGTACGCCCCCACGTTGAAGGAGGATCCGACTGACGCCGAGATTGCCAGCCATCGCCTCCTGCTGCGCGCCGGCATGATCCGCAAGACCGCCTCGGGCGTGTACACGTTTCTACCCCTCGGCCAGCGCGTCCTCGCGAAGGTCGAGGCTATCGTGCGTGACGAGATGAACGCCATCGGGGCTCAGGAGATCATGATGCCGGCGCTTCAGCCTTCGGAGCTTTGGCACGAGAGCGGCCGCTGGGACGATTACGGCCCCGAGCTGATGCGCCTCGTCGACCGTCACGACCACGGCTTCTGCCTCGGGCCCACGCATGAGGAGCTCATCACCTCCCTCGTGCGCAACGAGTTGCGCTCCTACAAGCAGCTCCCCGCCTCCCTCTATCAGATCCAGGTGAAGTTCCGCGATGAGATCCGCCCGCGCTTCGGCCTTCTGCGCTCGCGCGAGTTCATCATGAAGGACGCGTACAGCTTCCATGCGGATCAGGAGTCGCTGCAGAAGACCTACGACGACATGTCCGGCGCTTACGGTCGCATCTGCGAGCGTTGCGGCTTGGATTATCGCCCCGTCGAGGCGGACTCCGGCCAGATCGGCGGCAAGGTGACCACCGAGTTCATGGCGCTCGCCGAAGCGGGCGAAGCCGAGCTCGTGCATTGCACCTGCGGATACGCCGCCAACACCGAGGCCGGCGACTGCTTGGCACGCCCGACCATTTACGAGGTCGACGGCATGGAGAAGATCTCGACGCCCGGCATCCACACCATCGAGGATCTTGCGAAGTTCCTCGACATCCCCGCGTCCTCGACCGTGAAGGCGCTTTCGGGCAAGGACGCCGACGGCAACCTGGTCGTGTTGTTCATCCCCGGCGATCACGAGCTGAACGAGATCAAGGCCGAGCGCACCGTGCCCGGCTTCACGCTGCTCACCGACGAGGAGATGCTCGCGTTCGGCCTTCATAAGGGCTCGATGGGTCCGATGGGTCTCCCCGATGGCGCGCGCGTCATCGCCGCGCGCAGCCTGCAGGCGGTGCCCCAGTGGGTCGTCGGCGCGAACGAGGAGGGCTTCCATTACGTGGGTGCCCGTCTCGGCGAGGACTTCCAGGTCGATCAGTGGGCGGATCTGTGCGTGGTCAAGCCCGGAGACAGCTGCCCGAAGTGCGGCTTGCCGCTCGGTGGCGCCCGCGGCATCGAGGTGTCGCAGGTCTTCCAGCTCGGCGATAAGTACTCCCGCTCCATGGGCGCGACGTTCATGGACGAGCAGGGTGAGGAGCGCCCCTTCATCATGGGCTGCTACGGCGTAGGCGTTTCGCGCACGTTGGCCGCTATCGTCGAGCAGCACAACGACGAGATGGGCATCAAGTGGCCGCTTTCGGTGGCTCCGGCACATGTGTGCGTCATACCGCTGACCACCGGCGACGATCTGGTGCACCCCGCCGCCGAGAAGCTCGCACGTGATTTGGCGAGCATCGGCTTCGAGGTGGTCATCGACGACCGCGACGAGCGCGCCGGCGTGAAGTTCGCCGACGCCGACCTCATCGGCTGGCCGCTTCAGGTGATCGTCGGGAAACGCGGTCTTGCCAACGGCAACGTGGAGATGAAGCTGCGTCGTACGGGCGAGAAGAAGGAAGTACCGCTCGACGCCATCGCCGAGATGATGGCCTTCGCGCACCGTACCATCAAGTCGGTGAAAAGCGACGGCATCGGCAGCTTCGATGTCGTGTTCTCCTAGCCTGTAGATGAGATGCGCGCGTCGCGTTCGCGTCGCGCATGACGGACCCGGGATGGTTTCGCTTGCGGCGAGGCCGCCCCGGGTCTTTTTTTGTCGGTTGTCCGCCGCCCGCCTGCCGCCTGCCGCCTGCCGCCCGCCCAGCCGTCCGGATGTTCCGCCGCCCGGTCGCCCCGCCTCGCTCGACGGCCTCGCTTCGTCGCGCCCGCCGCCGCTCTCTCTTGCATCGCCTCGCCCCCGCTTTCGCGGCCGCTGTGTTGAGGTGGTGCAGATGATCCGCCCTCGCAAATCGCGCCTTTCGCGGCGGTTCGGGGTGGTAACATGATGAGGAAGCCGCGTGCTTCACGCGACTCGATCAGATGCCGGATAACGATGGAATCGGAGGCGCGCCATGTCGGGTATCACAGATGGATTCAAGGATATCTTCCTTGCGGGGATCGGTGCTATGGCAATGGGGGCTGAGAAGTCCAAGGAGATCGTCGATCAGCTTATCGCGAAAGGCGAGCTAACCGTCGACCAGGGCAAACAGCTCAATTCAGAGCTCGTTCATCGGGCGAGCGAGGCAACCGGCGAACTTCGCGACGACCTTATCTCGGCGCGCATGGCCGTGATGACCCCCGAGGAGCGCGCGGAGTTCGTGAAGCGCGTCGCCGAACTCGCCGCCGAGGTCGACAAGGTCGCGCGCGGTGCAAGCGCGGTTCCCGGGTCCACGTTCGTGTCGGACATCGACGCTGAGGAGGTCGCGCAGGCGGCGAATCCCGAGCCTGCGGCTGAGCGCGCGAACGAGGGGGAGCCTGCCGCTGCCGACGCTTCCGCCGCCGAGAAGACCGACGCTTAGACCGACGTCGCGCGCATTCAAGAGGAAATCGACGAAAGCGTCGCGCGTCTTCGGCGTGTTTGACGCTTTCGTATAAAAAGGGGGGGCGCGACCGCGTCGTTTCCCACTGCGCGCTGAGAGGTGCTGCATGGCCGACAACACGTTGCTCAAATACATATTCAGCTCATCCGGGGAGTTCGATCCCGAGGGTCGGTTCGACTTGTCCCCGAAGACGCGTCGTGCGCGCATTCGCGAGATCCTGCGTATCGTGAACAAGCACAAGCTTTTGAAATCGGTGACTCCCGAGGAGTTCCGCGCGATGCTTGAGGATCTCGGCCCGTCGTTCGTGAAAATCGGGCAAACGCTCTCGACCCGCTCCGAGATCCTTCCGCGCGCGTACTGCGATGAGCTCGCCAAGCTTCAAGCGGAGTGCGATCCCCTGCCGTTCGAGGACATGCTGGCCGCGCTCGACGCCGAATTCGGTCACGAGCGCCGTGAGGAGCTCTTCGCGTCGATCGACCCGACGCCGCTCGGCAGCGCGAGCCTCGCGCAGGTTCACCGCGCCAAGCTGCGCGGCGGGGACGATGTCGCCATCAAGATTCAACGCCCCGGGGTCAAAGAGACCATGGCGCTTGACATCGATATCATGCGCATCCTCGCGCGTCAGGCGTCGAATATCATGAAAGACGACCAGTTCGTCGACTTTCGCGAGGTAGTCGAGGAGATGTGGGCGACGTTTCTCGAGGAGACCGACTTCCGTCGCGAGGCGGAAAACCTCGAAGAGTTCGCGCGCCTTAACGCCGACTGCCGCTTCATCAGCTCGCCGAAGGTGTATGCCGATTTGTGCACCGAGTACGTGCTCGTGATGGAGTATGTCGACGGCATCCCCATCAGCAACGCCGACCGTCTGATCGCGTGCGGCTACGATCTCGAGGAGATCGGCGTTAAGCTGCTTGACAACTACGCCACCCAGATCCTCGACCATGGATTCTTTCACGCCGATCCGCATCCCGGCAACCTCATCATCCGCGAGGGGCAGATCGTCTACATCGATTTGGGCATCATGGGCCGTCTGTCGACGCGCGACCGCGCAGGGTTCGGCGACATCATCAAGGCGGTCGGGGTGAAGGACTCTGCGGGGCTCAAAGAGGCGCTTATCCGCTACGCGGTGCAGAAGGACAACGCTACCATCGATCACACGCGCTTTCTCGCCGATCTCGACGACTTGCTTGCCGACTACGGCTCGATCGACATCGACCAGATCGACATCGGCGCCATGCTCAACGACATCATGGCGCTCACGCGCGCCTGCCGCGTGACGCTTCCCACCTCCGTCACCACCGTCGCGCGCGGCATCGTCGCGGTGGAGGGGACGGTGGGGCCTTACATCGGCAATCAGAACATAGTCTCCATCATCAACGACCACGTCCGGCGCAGCGCCGATAAGCGCGATGTTCTGGCGAAGGCCATCGAGGATTTAGCGATATCGCTGCGTAAATCGGGTTCGGGCGCGCTCGACGCGGCGAACTACTCGGGCGAGGCGCTCAAGATGCTCACGCGCGGGCAGCTGAAGATGAACATGGAGCTGATGGGTTCCGACATCCCCTTCCGCAAGTTATCCCGTATTTTCACGCGCATCACGCTCGCGGTTATCGTGGCGGCATTGTTCATCGGATCGAGCTTGCTCTCGCTTTCGCCGTTGGAGCCGCGTTTTCTCGGCGTCCCCGTGCTGGCGAACATCGGCTACGTCAGCGCGTTTCTGCTGTCGGTGTGGATCGTCGTGGACATCTGGCGCAGGAAGTAGACAGGACCGGGTTGGCGCATGCTACACTAGCTGATCGTGCGATTACGAGCGGATTCAAGTTACAACCCATTGAAAAGGCTGATACATGGCAGATTACATAGAAGGCAAACGACCGATCGTCGAGGCGCTGCGTACTCACGTTCCCATGAAGTGCATCCTCATGGCCGACAACGTCCAGCGCGACAGCCTCATCAACGACATATTGCGTAAGGCGAAGAAATACGACGTTCCCGTTAAGAGCATCTCCCGCAAGAAGCTCGACGAGATCTCCGAGCGCGGGAGCCATCAGGGCGTCATGGCGGAGACCAAGCCGTTCGATTACGTCAACGTGACCACCATCTTGGAGGCTGCTGAGAAATCTGCCGCCGAGCATGACGGCCGTGCTCTCATCGTCGTGCTCGATCATCTCACCGACGCCGGCAACCTCGGCGCCATCGCCCGCAGCGCGGAGTCGGTCGGGGCATGCGGCATCATCATCCCCAACAAGCGCGCCGCGCACGTGACCGCCGCGACGTACAAAAGCTCTGCCGGCGCCATCGCTCACATCCCCGTATCGCAGGTGGCCAACATCTCGACCTGCCTCGATCGCCTGAAGAAGGAGGGCTTTTGGGTGGCCGCCGCCACCGAGCACGCGCAGGAATACGTTTGGGACGCCAACCTGAAGGGTCGCATCGTGTTGGTCATGGGCAACGAAGGCGAGGGCGTTTCCCGACTTGTGCTCGAGAGCTGCGACTTCGGCGTGAAGCTGCCCCAGGTCGGCGACATCTCCTCGCTCAACGTGGCGCAGGCCTCGACTGCGTGCATGTACGAGTGGCTGCGTCAGAACCGCACCGCCGCAGAGGGTTTGCGAGGGTAGACGTGTCGAGGGTCTGCTTGCGCGCCCGCGTTGCGCTCTCCATGGGCGGAGCGCGTTGACATGGCGCGACAGAGAAAGAAGCTCTTGATCGTCGACGGTTACAACGTGCTGCGGTCGGGAAGCCGCTATAAGCGCATTAAAAACCCCGACTACACCGACGACACGTTCAACGCCGCCCGCGAGCGGCTCATCAACGACGTGGTTAACTTCGCCGGTCGCGAATGGCGCGCCATCATCGTGTTCGATGGCGCTCAAAACGAGTTCTCGCGCGGCGAGGTGGAGAAGGTCGGCGGGGTGCAGATCATGTTCTCGCCTTCCGGTCAGTCGGCGGACAAGGTCATCGAGAAGCTTGCGCACGACGCCCGCGAGCGCATGATCGAAACGCTCGTGGTCACAAGCGACGCCACCATTCAAGACACCGTGTTCGGGGGAGGGGTCGACCGCATGAGCGCGGACGGCTTCTCTCACGAGGTGGGCATGTACTACGACGAGGCTCGTCTTGACGAGACGCCTCGCGTGGCGCGCAAGAACACCGTCGCCGACCGGATCCCCGGCGATGTGCTGGCCAAGCTCAAGGCCATGCGCGACGGAAGCTAGGCGCCTCGAACGTTCGGATCGGCTTGCGCTGCCCGTGCGCCGCTTGCTGCCGAGGCCGCGTCGCGTTCCGCCAGGGCCTGCGGCCCGCCGTTCGGGTTCGCGTCGCACCCACGAACCGCCCCCCCCTGAGCCTCCGACGTTCCTGCAACTTCCGCCGATTTCGTTGTGTCGAAAAGATGAACATTGTTCACCACTCCATCAAGAGGGAGTAGGATGGCGCTGTTAAACGATTAAGGACTTGCGCGAGGGCGCAGGCATCCGCTTCGAGGCCCGCATCTGCCGGTGCCCTCGAGGCGCTACCCGCAGCGTGCAGGCTTCTCGAAAGAAGGCGCTATGTTCAAAGTTTCCACCGAAAAGCTCATGCTCATCGCGGGCGTCGTCTGGTTCATCGCAGGCGCGAACATCCTCAATCTCGGCGTTCACGCGTACATGAACGATTGGGGCTGGCTTGTCCTCCTGCTCATCCTCGGTTCAGCCGCCGTGTTCGGCGTTTTCCACACCAAGGTGTTCACCAAGATGGTGGCCAAGCACACCGATCGCATCTACGGCTACGACGAGCCCAAGAAGAATTTCTTCCTGTTCTTCGACAAGAAGGGTTACATCATGATGGCCATCATGATGGGCGGCGGCATCGGACTGCGCATGTCCGGTCTCGTCCCCGAATGGTTCATCGCGTTTTTCTACACCGGCATCGGCTTCGCTCTGATGATGGCGGGCGTCGATTTCGTCGTGCGCTACGTCCGCACGGGTCATCAGGGCAAATGCCCTGTTGTCGCCGACAGGGGCTAAGCCTTTGGACCTCTCCGCCCCGAGTCGCTCTTGAGCCTGCGTTCGAATTGCGCCTCTTGGGTGCGTTTTCGTTTTCAGGATGAGGGTTGTCGAAGGTTGCTGAATCAGGCGGATTTTCAGAGTCGTTTGGCGGCAAGGGAGTTGTTCGATCTTGCTCGCTGTGCGAGAATGGATACGGTCCTTCTGAAGGGAAGGGCCTCCAGGAGCCGGGGGTTGTCCCCCGGCAATTTTTTTATGGGAGGCGGATACGGCGGAGATCAGCCTGTTCGTGGATGAGTCGGGTGAAAGCGGCGCGGAATCAAAATATTACCTCCTTACAATTGTGTTTCACGATCAAGACGCCGCTCTCGACAACCAGATCGCGCTTTACGAGGGCTCTCTTCGCAGAAAAGGATTGCCTGATATACCGCTGCACACCTCTCCTCTGTTGAATGGGCATGACGACTATAAGGGAATGGACATTCAACAGAGAAAGCAGCTCTTACAGTGTTTTTTCACGATGCTCCAGCATATGCCCATCAAATACCATACCTTTGCATACCGAAAGGGCGAGTTCAAGGATGGGGCGGATCTGGTTGTGCGTATGAAAAGGGATGTTGTGAACCTTGTGTTTGACAACTTGGAATACTTGCAGCGATTCGAAAAGGTAAAAGTCTATTACGACGATGGGCAGCAGGTGGTCACCAAATCTTTGCATGATGCAATTGGGTATGCGTTGGCTTCCAGTGCGGTTATGTACAGGGATGGAAGCCCGCGGGATTACCGACTTGCTCAAGCTGCGGACATGATCTGCGCACTGGAGCTTACTGCGCTGAAGTACGAGGCGAAGGAGCAAACAAAGACCGACGACAGGTTTTTCGGCGCGTATGGGAGCTTCAAGAAGAACTATCTAAAAAAGATTAGGAAAATGATGATCTAGAATTGCTCGTCAAGGCGGAAAGTGCGAGATGCGCGATCCGTCTAATGCTGTTAACGGGTTCGGAGGAGAGACGATGAAGACGGTTTACGATGCACTTGACCCTATCGTCAACGGCTCGGCAACCAGTAAGGAAAAGGGCGACAAGTTCGAGGCTGCCTGCGTGTTCTTCCTTATGTCCGATCCGTTCTGGTCGAAATACCTCTCTCGTGTCGGCACTCTCGAGCAGGCTCGCTCATGGGACGATTGTCCGGTGCGCGATACCAAAGACGTCGGCATCGATCTTATGGCGCAGCTTGCAAACTCGGGCGAGTGGATGGCCATCCAGTGCAAATGCTATGATTCCGACAAGCCCTTGCCGAAAAACGTGTGTGATTCTTTCTTTGCGTACGCCTTGATGCATTCTGGCGTTGACGAGCTTATGGTCATGACCTCCGCTGCGGGCCCGGGTTCCCATCTGGCAAAACAGCTCGAGGGCAGCGCGTGCATGTTTGTCGACACCGCCAAGATGGCGGCGTCGAATATTGACTGGACCCCGTTTATCAACGGGGGGGGGACGCTTCTAAGCGGATAACGTACGATCCGCGACCCCATCAGGAGGAGGCCATCTTCGCAATCGAAGAGGCCTTCGCCGAGCATGATCGCTGCAAGGCGATCATGGCATGCGGCACGGGCAAGACCCTCATGTCGCTTCGCTTGGCGGAAGATTGGATGCAGGGGCTGCCGGGAACGCTGCTCTTCTGCGCCCCTTCTATTTCGCTTGTCGGTCAATCCATGCGTGAGTGGATGGCGCAGGCTCGTGTCCCGATGTCTTCGCTCGTGGTTTGCTCCGATTCGAAGGCTTCTCGCCGCGATGACTCGCTGCCCATGATGCTTATGGATTTCGAGTATCCGGCGACCACCAACCCGGAGAGTTTGCTCAGGTCCTATGAGGCATCCCGCCGCGCAAACCCCGATGGGCTCGTGGTCGTCTTCTCCACCTATCAGTCTATCGATGTCATCCGCGCTGCGCAGGCGATGGGCGTGCCCGAGTTCGACCTCGTCGTGTGCGACGAGGCACACCGCACCACCGGCAACGCCCTACCCGGCGTCGACGCCACCGAGGCGTCCGCGTTCATAAAGGTCCACTACGACGAGAACGTGCGCGCGAAAAAGCGCCTCTATATGACTGCCACCCCGCGCATCTACGGAGAGACCGCCAAGCGCAAGGGCGCGGAGGAGGACTACACCATCGCCTCCATGGACGACGAGTCCATTTACGGCCCTACCGCCTATCAGATTAAGTTCGGCGAGGCGGTGGAGAAGAAGCTGCTCACGGACTACAAGGTCGTGGTGCTTACCGTTCAGGAGGACGCGCTGGGCGAGCGCCTGTTCCATGCGGACGACGAGGGCGTCAACGCGCGCGAGTTGGAGCCCTCCGACATCGGCAAGATCATCGGCTGCTGGAAGGGTCTCATCGACCACGGCGAGTCCGTCCCGGATGACGCGACGGGTCTCGGCGGGATGCTCGTCGTCGACGACGTGGACCGTATCGTCGCCGACGCGAAGCCGCTGCATCGCGCGGTGGGCTTCTGCAGCACCATCAACGACTCTAAGACCATCACCGAGGCATTTGCTCAGACCATCGAGAAGTACGCGGAGGAAGGCCACGACGACCTCCCGCTCAAGTGCGCGCTCAGACACGTCGACGGCAACATGCCCGCTGACGCGCGCTCCCGCAACATCTCGTGGCTCGGCGGGGAGGTCTCCGAGGACGAGTGCCGCATCCTCACCAACGCCCGCTGCCTTGCGGAAGGCATCGACGTGCCCAACCTCGATGCGGTCATCTTCTTCAACGCTAAGAACTCCACCGTGGACGTCGTGCAGGCGGTTGGCCGCGTCATGCGCCGTGCCGAGGGAAAGAAGTACGGTTACATCATCCTTCCCATCTTCGTACCTGCGGGGATGACACCCGAGGAGGCGCTTGATGACAGCAAGGTGTTCGCAAACGTCTGGAGCATTCTGCAGGCGCTGCGCTCCCACGACGAGCGCATCGAGGCCAAAGTCAACGCCTTGGCGCTCCAACAGGAGGCTGAGAAGAACAAAGGCGTTGGTGCCGCAGATCACGGCGGCTGGGACGAGGGGCTGCTCACCAAGGCGGAGCAGGATGCTCAAAAGGCCGCCGAGATCGCCCAGGGCGTCCAGATGCATCTGTCGCTGTTCCCGGTCAAGCGCTGGGAGAAGGCGGTGCAGGCCACGCTCGTCAAGAAGTGCGGCACGCGCATCTACTGGGACGAGTGGGCGGAAGACGTCGCCAAGATCGCCCAGCGCCACATCGAGCGCGTCGGCGCGCTCGTGCGCGACGACGCGGGCGTCGCCTCCGAGTTCGCCGTGTTCCTCAAGGGTCTGCGCGACTCGCTCAACCCCGGCATCACCGAGGACGAGGCCGTGCAGATGATCGCCCAGCACATCATCACCGTGCCGGTGTTCGACGCGCTGTTCGGCGACTTCGAGTTCGCGAAGTCCAACCCCGTGTCCATCACCATCGACGCCTTCCTCGCAACCCTCTCTGAGCACCGCATCGAGGAGGCCTCCGACGCTGAGGTCTTGGGCGACGTGTACACCAGCGTGCGCCGTCGCGCGTCGGCCATCCAGTCCGATGCCGCACGCCAACAGCTTATCCGCGACCTGTATGAGAAGTTCTTCAAGGTGGCGTTCAAGGCCACTTCGGAGAAGATGGGCGTGGTCTACACGCCTACCGAGATCATCGACTACATCCTGCGCGAGACCGATCGCGTGCTCAAGCGCGAGTTCGGAAAGTCGCTCGCCGACGACGGCGTCCACGTCCTCGACCCCTTCGCGGGCACGGGCTCGTTCATGGTGCACCTCATCGAGAGCGACCTCATCCCGGACGACAAGCTGGAGCACAAGTACAGGCACGAGATTCACAGCAACGAGATTTTGCTGCTGGCCTACTACATCATGACGGTGAACATCGAGTACGCCTACCACTCCCGCATGGGAGGGGAGTACGCGCCTTATCAGGGCGCGGTGCTCACCGACACGTTCCAGATGACGGAGGAGGGCGACACTCTGGACGAGGCGGTGTTCTCTGCGAACTCCGAACGTGTGAAGCGCCAAAACGAGCTCCCTATTCGGGTAATCGTCGGAAATCCGCCGTACTCGGTGGGCCAGTCCAGCGCCAACGACAACAACCAAAACGAGAAGTACCCGACGCTCGACGCGCGCATCGCCGAGACGTACGTCGCCCAGACGACCGCCACGAACAAGAACTCGCTCTACGACTCCTACATCCGCGCTTTCAGGTGGGCTTCCGACCGCATCGCCGACCGCGGCGTCGTCTGCTTCGTGAGCAACGGCGGCTGGATCGACGGCTCCTCGTCCAACGGCTTCCGCAGGTGCCTGGCCGAGGAGTTCAACAGCGTGTACGTTTTCAACCTCAAGGGCAACCAGAACACTTCGGACTGGAGGCGCGAGGGCGGCAAGGTGTTCGATGCGGGGGCGAAGATCGGCGTCGCTATCACCATGCTCGTGAAGAACCCCGACTCTTCTGAGCACGGTGTCATCCACTACCACGATATCGGCGACTCCCTTCCGCGTGAGGAGAAATTGTCCATCATCCGCGGGTTTGCGATTGACGGCTCGATAGGATGGGATGAAGTCAAACCGGATAAATATGGCGACTGGCTTAATCAGCGCGATGACTCGTTTTACGATTTCGCGCCCATGGGCATCACCAAGCGAAAGCCACCGCTGGGCATGTTCGAGATCTGGTCCGCCGGGCTCAAGACGCAGCGCGACCCTTGGGCTTGGGGATTCTCGAAGTCGGGCATCGAGGGGAAGATGAGAAGGCTCATCGAAGGGATGGACGATGAGATCCAATCCGCCAATGCCGACGGCCGCTCCATCACCTATGACCCTGAGCGCTTCAGCTGGACGAGGCGCATGGAGGACGCCGCGAAGAAGGGCGAGCGGCTGGTCTACGACGGTCGCGAGGTGGTTCTCGGCTCGTATAGGCCCTTCTGCAAACAGTGGGTTTACTACGATCGTGTGATGAACGAAATGACCTACCAGCAGCCCCGCCTTTTTCCTCTCGCGGAAAGCGAGGGGAAAAAGGCCGAAAGGACCTACCAGCAGCCCAATATCCCCTCAAGGACGTTGGAAAAAGGCGGGGCCGAAATGACCTACCAGCAGGGCTCTCTCCAATGTCTTGAAAATATAGTCATCATCAACTCGGAGCGAGGACCGTTTATCGCGGATATCCTTCCAGACCTTGAACTTGTTCACCACGGTCAATGCTTCCCCCTCTACTGGTACGATGAGCAGGAGGTCGGGACGACCCTCTTCGATGGAAACGACTACGTCGGTTTCGGCGGACAGACCTCCCTGTTCGGTAACGGGGCGACCAATACGGAGAAGGCCTACGAGCGTCATGACGCCATCACCGATGAGGCGCTTGCCGTGTTCCGCGAGGCGTACCCGCATGTGTTTGACGGGCCCAATCGCCGCACCATCGAGCAGGCGAAAGCGGACGGTCTCGCGAATGCCGTCGCGAACAGCGAGCAGCGCTTCGAGGTGGCGAAGGTCGACATCTTCTACTACGTCTACGGTATCCTGCACTCGCCGGAGTATCGCGAGCGCTTCGCCTCCAACCTCAAGAAGGAGCTGCCGCGCATCCCGCTCGCCGAGGACTTCGTCGCGTTCTGCCGCGCTGGCCGCGAGCTCGCTCACTTGCACCTCGACTACGAGGAGGTCGAGCCCTGGGCCGCGATCGAGGAGGATGGCGACTCCGTTGACCCCGGCAGGACCGTCAAGATGAAGTTCGGCAAGTGCAAGAAGTCCGAGGATAACCCCAAGGGCCAGGACATGACCGTCCTACACGTCGCCGAGAATATGACGCTGCGCGGCATCCCGCTGGAGGCGTACGACTACGTGGTCAACGGGCGTTCCGCGATCGGCTGGCTCATGGACCGCTACCAGGTCAAGAAGGACAAGGCGTCAGGCATCGTGAACGACCCCAACGACTACTCCGATGACCCGCGCTATATCGTCGACCTTGTCGAGCGCGTCGTCACCGTGTCCGTCAAGACCATGGAGATCGTGCGTCAGCTGCCGCCGCTTAACGAACGAGAGCAGCCGGCGAACTGGCCTTCGGCATGGAGGATACGATAATATTTGCTTCGTTTGAGAAGTTCAGCCGGGCATGACGCAGCCGTCGGAGGGGGAGCGGAATGAACGCGAAAGCAAGCATGAGAAAACCCGAGGCCGTTGCCGCGCTGGTGTTTCTCGCCATCTCCTTTCTGCTCATCGCGCTGGGCGAGTGGGCCCCCTCGGTCGGGTTCGTCGGCTTGCTTCGCAGTGCGTCGGCATCCGCCGGCTTCGTGCTCATGGGCGTCGCGTTCGCTTTCATTCTCGTCGCCTACGTGCGCTCGGCGCTGGGGAAACGCGGCGTGTTCTCGAGAGAAGCGGTGCTCAAGCTCGTGCGCGAGATGCTTCGCTTCGCGCTTTCAGCTGTCGTCTACGTCGGCTCGGCGTTCATCGCTCTCGGCGCCCTGGCGGGCGCGTCGGACAGCGTGAAGCCCTATGCCGGCTTGAAGGCGCTGATCATCGTGGCGGTGTGCGTGGGGATCATCATCGGCTACCGCGCGTTCAGCAAGAGGCATCCGGCGAAGTACGAGTCGCTTTCCAGCGTGGCCATCGCGTTGCTGCTCGCTCTCATGGTGCTGCTCGGCGTCGTGGTCGGATCGGTGCTGTCCCGCTCGGCCGTCGTCGATCTGTTCTCCGGCCCCCGCACCGACCTATGCTGGCTTGCGAGCGTCGAGGAGGACCGCGCCACCGGGCGCTATAGCGCGTTTCGCCAGGACGAGCTCGACCTTACGTTCGAGACGGCGGACGGGCATCGCTTCGTCATCACGGTGGCGGAGGACGACCGCGATGAGCTTGCCGGCGTTGCCGCCGCCGAAGGCGTGGTGTGGCTGGCCTACTATCCCGAGACGGGGATATTCGTTTCTGCTGAGCCGGGGCTCGAAGACTACCTCGCCACAGGTGGCGAGTAGCGGCCCTTTTCGCGTTGGGCGCAGCCGGAGATCCTGCGCGTGCTGCGGTGTTTCGCGGGAAGCGCAAGGGCGCGCCGGCGGGTCGGGGCGGGCGCACGGAAAAGGGCGCGCCGGCGGGTCGGGGCGGGCGCGCAAGGGGGAGCGCGCCGGGAATCGCGGCCGAGCGCTTCTCGTCGTTTGCGTCGAGATGCGCGAGCGTGCGAAAAGAGGGGTGCGCACGGGTTGGCAAAGCGGTCGTCCTAAGGTGAAAACGCCCAGTTGAAAGGGCATTTTTCAGCCTAAACTACTGAAAATTTCCATAGCTCTTTAAAATTTTTCTTGACTCGTTGCCAGATTCGTCGTATTTTAGCAAATTGCAACTTTTTGCAGATTTGCGATGTGCGTGAAGGAGGAACAGCCTCGTGGCTCAAGGAAAAAAACCCGCTCCCACCAGCCTTTATAGGAATCGCAGAAGCTTTGCGAAGATCCCGGACGTTATGGACGTCCCGAATCTGATTGCTATTCAGACGGAAAGTTTCGAGTGGTTCAAAGAAGAGGGCTTGGCTCAGGCCTTCGCCGACGTGTGCCCGATCGAGAACAACACCAAGGACATGTGTGTTGAGTTCGGCAAGCATGAGTTCGGCGAGCCTAAGTACACGGTCGATGAGTGCAAGGAGAAGGACGTCTCGTACCAGGCGCCGCTCTTCGTCGAGATTCGTTTCATCAACCGCGAGACGGGCGAGATCAAAGAGCAGGACGTGTTCATGGGCGACTTCCCGCTCATGACCCCGCGCGGTACCTTTATCATCAACGGCACCGAGCGCGTCGTCGTGTCCCAGCTCGTGCGTTCTCCCGGCGTTTACTTCGCCTCCGAGCGCGACAAGACGTCTGATAAGACCATCTACAACGCGAAGATCATCCCGAGCCGCGGCGCATGGCTCGAGTTCGAGACGGACAAGCGCGACTTGCTCTCCGTCCGCATCGACCGCAAGCGCAAGCAGCCCGCGACGCTGCTCGTGCGCGCTCTCGGCCTCGCGGAGACGCGCGAGGAGATCATCGAGCTGCTCGGCAGCTCCGAGATGGTGCTGCGCACCCTCGATCGCGATCCTGCGACCACCAAGGAGGAGTCGCTGATCGAGCTGTACAAGCGCTTCCGTCCCGGCGAGCCGCCGACGATCGATTCCGCGCGCACGCTGCTCGAGGGCCTGTTCTTCAACCCGCAGCGCTACGATCTGGCGAAGGTCGGCCGCTACAAGATGAACAAGAAGCTCGGCTACGAACCCGATGAGAACGACTCCTCGACGCTGACCGATGAGGATATCGTGCGCACGATGCGCTACATCATCGGCCTGCACAACGGGGACGCCGGCTTCGCCATCGACGACATCGACCACTTCGGCAACCGTCGTATCCGCACGGTCGGCGAGTTGATCCAGAACCAGTTCCGCATCGGCCTCTCCCGTATGGAGCGCGTCGTCCGCGAGCGCATGAGCATGCAGGAGCCCGACGAGATCACGCCGCAGTCCCTCGTGAACATCCGCCCCATCGTGGCGGCCATCAAGGAGTTCTTCGGCAGCTCGCAGCTGTCGCAGTTCATGGACCAGACCAACCCTGCCGCGGGCATTACGCACAAGCGTCGTCTGTCCGCTCTGGGCCCGGGCGGTCTGTCGCGTGAGCGCGCAGGCTTCGAGGTCCGCGACGTTCACACCTCTCACTATGGACGTATGTGCCCGATCGAGACCCCTGAAGGTCCTAACATCGGCTTGATCGGCTCCCTTGCAACGTATGCACGCATCAACCCTTATGGCTTCATCGAGACTCCATATCGTCGCGTGGTCGACGGCAAGGTGACCGACGAGGTCGATTACCTGACCGCCGACGAGGAGGAGAACTACGTCATCGCCCAGGCGAACGACCTGTTCGATTCCGAGACGGGCGAATACGGCTCCTACGACAAGGACGGCAACTGGGTTAAGTCGGCTAAGATTCTCTGCCGTACGAAGAACGCCGCAGGCGAGTTCGGCGAGCCCGACGAGGTCGCTCCCGAGTTCGTCGACTACATGGACGTTTCCCCGCGTCAGATGACGTCGGTCGCAACCTCGCTCATTCCGTTCCTCGAGCACGACGACGCCAACCGCGCCCTCATGGGCTCGAACATGCAGCGTCAGGCCGTGCCGCTGCTGCGTCCGACCGCGCCTTTGGTCGGTACCGGCATCGAGCACCGCATCGCGGTCGACTCCGGCGAGATCCTCGTCGCGCAGCGCCCCGGCGTGGTCGATTACGTCGATGGCCAGACCATCATCATCCTGAACGACGAGGGCGAGTACGACGAGTACCTCGTGCCCAAGTTCCAGCGCTCCAACCAGTCCGGTTGCATCAACCACCGTCCCATCGTCCGCAAGGGCGATGAGGTCCAGGCGGGCGATGTCCTCGCTGACGGTCCTTCGTGCGACGGCGGCGAGCTGGCGCTTGGCCAGAACCTCATGATCGCCTACATGCCGTGGGAAGGCTACAACTACGAGGACGCCATCATCGTGTCCGAGCGCGTCGTGGCCGAGGACCTGCTGACCTCCATCCACATCTCCGAGTACGAGGTCGACGCGCGCGACACCAAGCTCGGCCCTGAGGAGATCACCCGCGAGGTCCCCAACATCTCCGACGACATGATCGCCGACCTCGATGCCGACGGCATCATCCGCGTCGGCGCCGAGGTGTTCCCGGGCGACGTCCTGGTCGGCAAGGTCACCCCGAAGGGCGAGACCGAGCTGACCGCCGAGGAGCGCCTGCTGCGCGCCATCTTCGGCGAGAAGGCCCGCGAGGTTCGCGACACGTCCCTGAAGGTGCCTCACGGTTCCGGCGGACGCGTCATCGGCATCTACCGCTTCAGCCGCGAGAACGGCGACGAGCTGGCGCCCGGCGTCAACGAGCTCGTGCGCATCTACGTCGCCCAGAAGCGTAAGGTCCAGCAGGGCGACAAGCTCTCCGGCCGTCACGGCAACAAGGGCGTCATCTCGCGCGTTCTCCCGGTCGAGGACATGCCTTACCTCGCCGACGGCACGCCGATCGACGTCATTCTGAACCCGCTGGGCGTTCCTTCCCGTATGAACGTCGGCCAGCTGCTCGAGAACCATCTCGGCTGGGCTGCGAAGTGGGGTTGGTCGGACGAGGAGCAGACCGACGAGGTCGTCGACGGGCCGATGTACGTCGCAACCCCGGTGTTCGACGGCGCGACGGAGGAGGAGATCTCCGACGCCATCGAGAAGGCTAACCGCAACCTGATCAACATCAACCATAAGAAGTACGGCGACATGGCGCGCGACGAGCTCGTTCCGCAGCTGTCCCGTACCGGCAAGACGTGGCTGTTCGACGGCCGCACGGGCGAGAAGTTCCGCGAGCCCATCACCGTCGGTCAGACCTACATCCTGAAACTCGGTCACATGGTCGACGACAAGATCCACGCGCGTTCGACGGGCCCCTACAGCCTCATCACCCAGCAGCCGCTCGGCGGTAAGGCGCAGTTCGGCGGCCAGCGCTTCGGCGAGATGGAGGTCTGGGCGCTCTACGCTTACGGCGCTTCGAACGTCCTGCAGGAGATCCTCACCGTCAAATCCGACGACACCTCCGGACGTGTCAAGTCCTACGAGGCCATCGTCAAGGGCGAGAACATCCCGGCGCCAGAGGTGCCCGAGTCCTTCAAGGTTCTCGTGAAGGAGATGAAGTCGCTGTGCCTCAACGTCGAGCTCGAGGGGCATGCCATGCAGAAGCTCAGCGAGGATCATGTTGAAGGCGGCGACGCGGATCAGGCGCTTTTCGAGGCGCTTGCCGACGATGCCCGCAAGACCGAGGAAGAATCATCGAGCGCTATCGACGACATCGCCGCCGAGCTCGGCGAGCTCATGAGCGATGTTTCCCGCGGCACCGAGAGCGATCTCATCGGTGAGGGAGAGGAGGCTTAAATAAATGACCACGGAATTCGACGTTAACAACTTCGATGCACTGCGCATCTCCCTCGCCAGCGCCGAGGACGTGCGCAGCTGGTCTCGCGGCGAGGTCAAAAAGCCCGAGACCATCAACTACCGCACACTGAAGCCCGAGAAGGACGGCCTGTACTGCGAGAAGATCTTCGGTCCCACCAAGGACTGGGAGTGCGCCTGCGGTAAGTACAAGCGCGTTCGCTTCAAGGGCATCGTGTGCGAGCGCTGCGGCGTCGAGGTGACGCGCAGCAAGGTTCGCCGCGAGCGCATGGGACATATCGAGCTCGCAGCTCCTGTGAGCCATATCTGGTACTTCAAGGGCTCGCCCTCTCGTCTGGGCTACCTGCTCGACATTCCGCCGAAGGAGCTCGAGAAGGTCTTGTACTTCGCCAGCTCCATCATCGCGAGCGTCGATCATGAGGCGCGCGAGGAGGACGCCGACGACCTGCGCGACGAGCTGGCCGCCGACCTCGAGGAACTCGACGCCGAGCGCGATCGCGTCATCGAGGCGACGCGCCGTTTGTCCACCGACTACGTGCCCGAGGACGACGATTTCGTCGACGATGTCGACGATGACGAGCGTCTGACGCCTGAAGAGGTGGAAGAGGAGATCGCCGACATCTACGAGGAGTTCAACGAGCGCAAGGCGCTGCGTCAGGACGCCTTCGACGCCTTCATGAAGATCGAGCCGAAGCAGCTCGTTCCCGACGAGGCGCTCTACCGCGAGATGCGCGCGAACTACCGCGACTACTTCACGGGCGGCATGGGCGCCGAGTCCGTGCGCGAGCTGCTCGACGGCATGGACCTCGAGGCCACGGCCGAGGAGCTGCGCGAGATCATCGCGACGGGCAAGGGCCAGAAGCGCACCAAGGCCATCAAGCGCCTGAAGGTGGTCGACGCGTTCCTCAAGTCCGACAACAAGCCCTCCGACATGATTCTCGACGTCATCCCGGTCATCCCGCCGGATCTGCGTCCTATGGTACAGCTGGACGGAGGAAGATTTGCAACTTCTGACCTGAACGACCTGTACAGAAGAATCATCAACCGTAACAACCGTCTGAAGAGACTGCTGGAGT
>ERZ827469.174-NODE-174-length-86577-cov-4.565024_pt1 | contig 86577 bp, 81 predicted proteins | sample MGYA00519917_ERZ827469 | MGnify/ENA primary metagenome ERZ827469 (study PRJEB31778, sample SAMEA3449314) | human gut metagenome | biome: human gut; feature: human-associated habitat; material: faeces | place: United Kingdom | collected 2010/2012 ... | reverse complement strand
CACTTACCGGCACGCCCCGCTGCCAGAGCGCCGATGACCCCGACCAGGCCCAGGGCGCCAATCTCAGTATGGGAAAAGCGAAAGGGCGGAGCGCTTAATGGCAAAACCAGCGCACTCCAGAAGATATTGAAAGCGGCAAACATCAGTAATGCCAGCACGCCGCGCACCTGAAGCACTTTTTCCTGGCGCAGCAGAGCCAGCATGGATATCAACAGCCGCGGATAGCTCAGGGGGTTCGGCGCAGCCGCCAATACCGGCAGCCGACGCCACAGCGGAAGCGCAATACCCAGCATCAGTAAAGCGGCCAAGATGTACACCCCGCGCCAGCCGAAGAGATCGCTAATCGACCCGGAGAATACCCGCGCCAGCAGCAGCCCGATAAATACACCGCTTTGCGCAGCGCCCACCACGCGCCCCTGTTCATGGGGCGCGGCGGCGCTGGCGGCATACGCGATTAGCCCCTGGGTCATCGCGGTACCCAGCAGGCCAACGGCAAGCATACAGCCCAATAGCATCACGGCGGTGGAAGCCATACTCACCGCCGCCAGGGCAGCGATCAGTAAAATCACCTGCGTCGCCATCAGGCGGCGGCGATTCACCCTGTCGCCCAGCGGCACCAGCAGTAGCAACGCCATTGCGCAGCCAATCTGGGTCGCCGCAATCACCCCGCCAATCGCGGCGTCGCCGATCGCAAAATCTCGCGCTAGCGCGTCGAGCAGCGGTTGCGCGTAATACACGTTTGCCACGCTCAGGCCGCTGGCGATAGCAAACAGCCAGACCAGGCTGCGAGGCATAACCGTTTGCGGATCGCTTAGCGTTGGAGATATCAGTGTCGCTTTCATGATGCCCACCTTGGTTATCTGGTTTCAAAATAAAACCAGTTGAAGGCTAGAACATCAAGTTTTAAAATGCAACTACTTAACAGACCGTTCGGAGAGCCCATGCCAGCGCGTGAAAAAATGAAAAACGAAACCTGCCCCGTCGCCCGAAGCGTGGATATTATCGGCGATCGCTGGTCCTTGTTGATTGTACGCGACGCCTTTGATGGCATACGCCGCTTCAGCGATTTTCAGCGAAGCCTCGGTATGGCACGTAATATTCTCTCTGACCGTCTGCACAAATTGGTAAACTCAGGTATTCTCACTATGCAATCCGCCTCGGATGGCACGGCTTATCAGGAATACGTACTGACGGCAAAAGGAGAGCGTTTGTTCCCCGTTGTCGTTGCGCTACGCCAGTGGGGAGAGCTGCATCTGTTTGCCCATGGGGAACCCCATTCCGTACTGATCGATAAACGTACGCTGCGCCCGATACCGATGATGTCGCCCGCGGCCGAAGATGGACTCATCCTCACCGCCCAAGAGACCGAGGTACAAAAAATCGAATAAAATTCTTTATTTAACAGCTGTTTATATTAAAGGTGTATAATAAACGCTAAACTGTTCAATATCATAAATAAAATGGAGAACTGGCATGCGCGTACTCGTGGTTGAGGATAACGCTCTGCTGCGCCACCACCTGAAAGTTCAGCTGCAGGAGCTGGGACATCAGGTCGATGCGGCGGAAGACGCAAAGGAAGCGGATTACTATCTGGGTGAGCACGTTCCGGACATCGCCATCGTCGATCTTGGCCTGCCGGATGAAGACGGCCTTTCGCTGATTCGTCGCTGGCGCAGCCACGACGTGTCGGTGCCGGTGCTGGTGCTGACCGCCCGCGAAGGCTGGCAGGATAAGGTTGAGGTCCTGAGCGCCGGAGCGGATGATTACGTCACTAAGCCGTTCCATATCGAAGAGGTTGCCGCCCGCATGCAGGCGCTTCTGCGGCGTAATAGCGGCCTGGCATCACAGGTTATCTCCATTCCGCCTTTCCAGGTGGATCTGTCGCGTCGCGAGCTGTCGGTCAACGACCAGCCCATCAAGCTGACGGCATTTGAATACACCATTATGGAAACCCTGATCCGCAACCGGGGCAAAGTGGTCAGCAAAGATTCGCTGATGCTGCAGCTCTATCCCGACGCCGAGCTGCGCGAAAGCCATACCATCGATGTGCTGATGGGACGATTGCGCAAAAAAATACAGGCTGAGTATCCGCAGGATGTGATTACCACCGTGCGCGGTCAGGGCTATCTGTTCGAACTGCGCGGATGAAAGGGGTGCTGCGGCATATTCTGCCGCTGTCGTTACGCGTTCGCTTTCTGCTGGCGACGGCCGCCGTAGTACTGGTGTTGTCACTCTCCTATGGCATGGTCGCGCTGGTGGGGTATAGCGTCAGTTTCGATAAAACCACCTTCCGCCTGCTGCGCGGCGAGAGCAATCTGTTCTATATGCTGGCGAAATGGGAAAACAACACCATCGATGTTGATATCCCCGAAAACCTGAATATGCAAAGCCCCACGGTGACGCTCATTTACGACGCCCGCGGCCAGCTGCTGTGGGCACAGCGCGACGTACCCTGGCTGGTAAAACGTATTCAACCGGACTGGCTCAAAAACAACGGCTTTCACGAAATTGAGGCCGACGTTGACAGCAGCAGTATGCTGCAGCACAACAACCATGAGATTCAACAACAGCTGGACGCCATTCGGCAAGAGGACGATGGCTCCGAAATGACCCACTCGGTGGCGATCAATATCTATCCGGCCACCAGCACCATGCCGCAGCTCAGTATCGTGGTTGTCGACACCATTCCGGTAGAGCTTAAGCGCTCCTACATGGTGTGGAGCTGGTTTATCTATGTCCTCGCGGCTAACCTGCTGCTGGTGATCCCGCTACTGTGGGTCGCGGCATGGTGGAGCTTGCGCCCTATCGAATCGCTGGCCAAAGAGGTGCGCGAACTGGAGGAGCATCACCGCGAGATGCTCAATCCGAATACCACCCGCGAGCTGACGCGGCTGGTCAGCAATCTCAACCGCCTGCTGAAAAGCGAACGCGAACGCTATGATAAATACCGCACGACGCTGACCGACCTCACCCACAGTCTGAAAACCCCGCTCGCGGTGATGCAGAGCACGCTGCGTTCCATGCGCGGTGAGAAAATGAGCGTCAATGAAGCAGAGCCGGTGATGCTGGAGCAGATTAGCCGCATCTCGCAGCAGATTGGCTACTATCTGCACCGCGCCAGCATGCGCAGCGGCGGTTCGCTGCTCAGTCGCGAGCTGCATCCCATCGCTCCGCTCCTCGACAGCCTGACCTCGGCGCTGAATAAGGTCTATCAACGTAAAGGCGTGAACATTACCCTGGATATCTCGCCGGAAATCAGTTTTGTCGGTGAAAAGAATGATTTTATGGAGGTTATGGGCAATGTGCTCGATAACGCCTGTAAATACTGCCTTGAGTTTGTGGAAGTCTCCGTCCGGCAGACCAACGACAACCATCTGCATATTCTGGTTGAAGATGATGGCCCGGGGATCCCCGCCGCGATGCGCAGCGCGGTGTTCGACCGCGGCCAGCGCGCAGATACGCTGCGCCCCGGACAGGGCGTCGGTCTCTCGGTTGCCCGCGATATCGTAGCCCAGTACGATGGCCGCATCCTCGCCGAAGAGAGCCTGCTCGGCGGCGCCTGCATGGAAGTTATTTTTGGTCGCCAGGCACTGGAGGATAAAGAGAGCTAAAACCGTCGGTTTTTTAACGGCGCCTGCATCATGCTGGTGCCGCATCCGTTATAATCCCTAACAGACACCTGCTGTGGAATATAAATATGGATTATCAATTAACGCTTAACTGGCCCGACTTTATCGAACGCTACTGGCAAAAACGCCCGGTGGTGCTGAAACGGGGCTTTGCTAATTTCGTCGATCCGTTAAGCCCGGACGAACTGGCCGGACTGGCAATGGAGAGCGAAGTCGACAGTCGCCTGGTCAGTCATCAAGACGGTAAATGGCAGGTCAGTCACGGCCCCTTTGAGAGCTACGATCACCTGAGCGAGAATAACTGGTCGCTGCTGGTACAGGCAGTCAATAACTGGCATCAGCCAACGGCGGCGCTCATGCATCCGTTCCGCGCCCTGCCCGACTGGCGCATCGACGATCTGATGATCTCGTTTTCCGTCCCCGGCGGCGGCGTCGGTCCGCATCTCGACCAGTACGATGTGTTTATCATTCAGGGTACCGGCCGCCGCCGCTGGCGCGTGGGTGAAAAAGTGCCGATGAAACAGCACTGCCCGCACCCGGACCTGCTGCAGGTCGACCCGTTTGAAGCCATCATTGATGAAGAGATGGAGCCGGGCGATATTCTGTATATTCCGCCGGGGTTCCCGCACGAAGGCTACTCGCTGGAAAACTCGCTCAACTATTCAGTTGGCTATCGCGCGCCTAACGCGCGTGAGCTGTTCAGCGGCTTTGCTGATTATATTTTGCAGCGTGAACTGGGCAGCCAGCGTTATGCCGACCCGGACGTACCGTCTCGCGAGCACCCTGCGGATATTCTGCCCGCGGAGCTGGATCGCCTGCGCGATATGATGCTGGGGCTGATTAATCAGCCGGAGCACTTTAAGCAGTGGTTCGGCGAGTTTATCACCCAGTCCCGGCACGAGCTGGACGTGGCGCCGCCGGAGCCACCGTACCAGCCGGATGAAATTTACGATGCCCTGCAGCAGGGGGATAAGCTGACGCGTCTTGGGGGCCTGCGCGTGCTGCGGATTGATGGCCAGGTATTCGTCAACGGCGAGAAGATCAACTCTCCGCACCGTCCGGCGCTGGATGCTCTGGCAACCCACCAGACGCTAAACGCTGAGCATCTCGGCGATGCGCTGGAAGATCCCTCCTTCCTCGCCCTGCTGGCCGCGCTGGTCAACAGCGGCTACTGGTTCTTTGAAGACTGAGTCTTCGACTGCCCGGGTAGGCGCCAGCCGCCACCCGGCGTTTTATCAGCACCCTCCGGCGTCAAAATTGACACCGTATCCCGCCGCGAGATCGCCTCAGCCAGCAATATCAGACCGCTGGCACAATGGCTCTGTTTTTCCATGAGATTATATGTAGTGATGGGGGAATCACTGGTGAAGCGGAAATATTAGCAGACATAAAAAGACTCAAGCCTTGGTTTGTCGGCATTAGTGTCCTTGCACCAACATATGCCCCGGCGCTTCGTATAGCTTCTGAAGCAAAAAAACATGGTGCATATACCACGTTTGGAAATGATCAGGCTGCTCAACTCTCTTATAAGATACTGCAGTATAGAAAAGATGTTGATTTTGTATTAGCTGCTGAGTATGGAGAGTTTCCGTTAGAAAAATTAATACGGAAACTTGCATATGATGACTGTGAATTTGGTGACATCCCTTCATTATCATGGAGAAATGAAAATGGTGACATTTTAGGGTTTAATTATGATACAGACAAGAACACACTTGGCATTCTTAACCATGAATTACTTAACGGCAGGAATAGAGATACTGCATTAGATATTTTCCCAGTAACCGATCGCCAACTTTATCCAGATGAAATATGGGCTAAAGCATTAAATAACTATAAAAAATCCTTCGGGCATTTACATCATGGACGCCTTCCCTCGGGTATCACTACGATGAACAGGGTGAGAGGATGCAGTCGCGCCAATGAAAAAATAAAATGTAAACATTGCGATATGTTGTTAGATATCTCTTTCTCAAGCCCGCATCGTTTCTGGGAGGAAGTGAGATTTGCAAACCAACAGATTCACGCTGAATTATTTTACGAAGTTTGCGACAGTCTTACTAGTTTTGCTACATACATGAAAAAGCTGGTTAAGTATAAGCCTTTAGATTTAGGTTTTGACCCTTATTTTTTCATTTATGGTCAAGCTCTTGATATAGTCAGAAATCAAGATTTAGAGAATACACTTAAAAAACTCAATGTATTTAAGATGAACATTGGCCTTGAATCAGGTTCTGACCATACATTAAAAATGATGAAGGGGAAGAGAGACTCCGTTGAGGTAAATTATGCAGCATTGCGAAAACTTAAAGACGCAGGTGTATATGTCTACGGTTCATTCGTTCTCGGAACAGAGTTTGAAACCGAATCAACGTTAAGAGAAACTATAGAATGGATCAAGAAGATTATACGGGAAGGGTTAATTAGTGATATAGAAATACAGCCTATTTTACCTACGCCGCAAAATTACTACGGGAAACGAATGATTGCTGATGGTTTGAAATTTTCAAAAAATGACTGGCCATTTAATGTCGATGAAATTTCCAGAGCTTATATTGAAAAATATTGCCCTGTTAACTACGACATTATAATCAATGCAGCCAAAGAGGTCAGACATGAAGCCAGTCACTACAGACTTAATTTCGGAAGTGCTGTCTCAGGACAAGAAAAATACATGAAATAATTTCAGTTGCGTCATTTAAAATTGAGCGGTATGTTATAAAAATACTTTTAAGTAAAGGACTGAATTGTGACTGTCGAATACTGGGTTGCCTTTCTTTCAGCCGCCGTGTTGATCAATATTACTCCGGGCCCCGACCTTCTGTTCATATTATCTAGATCCGGCCGCTCTGGAAGAAGGACTGCTTTCTGGGGGGCTGTTGGTCTATGGACAGCGGCACTGACACATGTCAGTGCTGTTTCTATCGGATTGTCAGCGATTATTTTTGCCTCACAAACTATGTTCACGCTGATAAAATACGTTGGTGCTTTATATCTAATATGGTTGGGTATAAAGTTATTTTTTAGCGCTCAAACCATATCAATTGCAACGCAGGTGCAGGAAGGACGGTTTAAAAGCTTTGCCAGCGGTTTTCTTGTTAATATTTCAAACCCTAAAGCGGCATTATTTTTTATGGCCTTCCTGCCAGTATTCGTCCGAAGCGACAATGCGCACCCGCAGATCCAAATGTTCATTCTCGGCGTCCTTGTTGTTGTTGTCAAAATATTTATAGAACTATTTTTCATATTTTTCTCTAAATATATTACCGATATTTTCGCAAAAAATAAAACTGCAGAAAGGGTAGTAAGCAAAATATCCTCTCTTTTCTTCATCGGTTTTGGTTTACAGCTTCTTATTTTGAGAAAGCCGTAAAATATACATTCCCAACAGGATATTGATAATAATATATTGCATTCAACGTCATTCCCCAACGCATAATGTGCCCCCCTTCAGGATAGGGGGACACGTTCAACGGTACAAAATTAGCTGTGAAGATTAAATCTCTTAACGTTGGATAATTTCTATTTTCCAGGTAGAGCCGTAGTAGCGGATATAATACCGCGAGTGAGTCGAGCCATGACCCGGTGACGGCTGACGCCTCACCGGGCCCGTAGCTTATAGCCTTCATGCGCCTCGTTTCGCCGTCAGCTCCGCAATACGTACAATCACCTGCACCGCCTTCTCCATGCCTTCAAGCGTCACAAACTCATGCTTGCCGTGGTAGTTATAGCCGCCGGTAAACAGATTCGGACACGGCAGCCCCATGAAGGAGAGCTGCGCGCCGTCGGTACCGCCGCGAATCGGCTTCATCTGCGGATCGATCTGGCAATCCACCATCGCCTGACGGGCAATCTCCACCACGTGCGGGTGCGCCATCACCTTTTCATGCATATTGTAATAGCTGTCTTCGATGACCAGCTCAATATAGCAATCCGGATGCAGCCCCTTGCCGACCTTTTTGGCGATCTCCATCATTTTGCGCTTGCGGGCCTCAAACTGCTTGCGGTCAAAATCGCGGATGATGTAGTGCATATCGGCCCGATCGACCGTGCCTTTGATGCTGGCCAGATGGTAGAAGCCCTCATAGCCTTCGGTGGTTTCCGGCGCTTCATCCGCTGGGACTTCGGCATGAATGCGCGCCGCCAGCGACAGCGCGTTGACCATCACCCCTTTCGCCGTACCGGGATGAACATTGTTGCCAACGATCTTAATCGTCACCGACGCGGCGTTAAAGTTCTCGAACTCCAGCTCACCTACGCCGCCACCGTCGACGGTATAGGCCCAGCAGGCGTCAAACGCGGCAACATCGAAATGCTTCGCCCCTTTGCCCACCTCTTCATCCGGGGTAAAGGCCACGCGAATATCGCCGTGAGGAATATTCTTCGCCTTTAGCGTCGCCAGCGCGGTCATGATCTCTGCGATACCGGCTTTATCATCGGCGCCGAGGAGCGTTTTACCATCGGTGGTGATCAGCGTCTGCCCGAGCAGCTGGTGCAGTATCGGGAACATCACCGGCGAGAGGACCTCATCGCCAATACCAAGCGCGATATCGCCGCCGCGATAGTTTTCTACGATCTGCGGATTCACGTTCTTGCCGCTGAAGTCAGGCGACGTATCGACATGAGAAATAAAGCCAATGGCCGGAATATCACCCTCAACGTTAGCTGGCAGGGTGCCCATGATCGTCCCTTTCTCACTCAGCGTCACATTCACCAGTCCCATTTCTTGCAGCTGCGCCTGAAGCAGACGTAGCAGCTTCCACTGACCTTCCGTGCTCGGTACCTGACGCACGCCCGGTTTCGACTGCGTGTCTAAAGAAACGTACTGCAAAAAACGCTCAAGCAATTTATCCATGTAGCCACCCTCTTCTTTTGTGACAACATTATTGATAAGCCGGAAAAACCAAATATTGCGTCAGGTCATTTTTAGCCCGGCAAATGAGAATTTAATACATTTCACACGATAATGTTGTAAAGGTAGTTCATCATGGCGCATCAATCATTGGCGATTACAATCGTTTGCCGTAGAATGCTCGGCCTTATTATTTTATGTGCAAAACCAAAGGTGGTTAACCACAAACCCCGCATCGGTAAGCTTTCCGCTGCGTCTACATGGGACAGAGTCGAAAATTGAATACACAACCGCGTTCGCGTTCTCCGCTGGTTCAGCTGGCGGGAATTCGCAAAAGCTTTGATGGTAAAACGGTTATCTCCGACCTCAATCTGACCATCAACAACGGTGAGTTTCTCACCCTGCTTGGCCCCTCTGGCTGCGGTAAAACAACCGTTCTTCGTCTTATCGCCGGACTGGAAAGCGTCGATAGCGGCCAAATCCATCTCGAAGATCACGATATCACCCATATCCCGGCGGAAAACCGCCACGTGAACACCGTCTTTCAAAGCTATGCGCTGTTTCCGCACATGACGGTGTTTGAAAACGTCGCCTTCGGCCTGCGTATGCAGAAAACCCCGACGGCGGACATCGCTCCCCGCGTGCACGATGCCCTGCGCATGGTGCAGCTTGAAGCGTTTGCTCAACGTAAACCGCATCAGCTGTCCGGCGGCCAGCAGCAGCGCGTGGCGATTGCCCGCGCGGTGGTGAACAAACCGCGCCTGCTGCTGCTTGATGAATCCCTCTCCGCCCTTGATTATAAACTGCGCAAGCAGATGCAGAACGAATTGAAGGCGCTGCAGCGTAAGCTCGGCATCACCTTCGTCTTCGTGACCCACGATCAGGAAGAAGCGCTGACCATGTCCGACCGTATCGTGGTGATGCGCGAGGGTAAAATCGAGCAGGACGGTACGCCGCGCGAAATCTACGAAGAACCGAAAAACCTGTTCGTCGCCAGCTTTATCGGCGAAATCAACATTTTCAGCGCTACGGTCATTGAACGGATTGACGATCGGCGGGTGCGCGCCAGCGTCGAAGGCCGCGAGTGCAATATCTACGTCAACTTCGCCGTTGAAAAAGGCCAGCGGCTTAACGTTCTGCTGCGCCCGGAAGACCTGCGCGTGGACGAGATCCACGACAGTAATGACGCCGATGGCCTGATAGGCTATATCCGCGAACGCAACTATAAAGGCATGACGCTGGAATCGGTGGTTGAACTGGAAAACGGTAAAATGGTGATGGTCAGCGAATTCTTTAATGAAGACGATCCTGATTTTGACCACTCTCTCGACCAGAAAATGGCCATTAACTGGGTAGAAAGCTGGGAGGTTGTGCTGGCCGATGAAGAACACCAGTAAATTCCAGAATGTGGCGATCGCCACCATCGTGGGCTGGCTTGTGCTGTTTGTCTTTCTGCCCAACCTGATGATCATCGCCACCAGCTTTCTGACCCGCGACGATACCAACTTCGTCAAGCTGGTCTTTACGCTGGACAACTACGCGCGCCTGCTCGACCCGCTCTACTACGACGTGCTGCTGCATTCGTTAAATATGGCGCTGCTGGCGACGCTGGCCTGCCTGGCGCTCGGCTACCCTTTCGCCTGGTTCCTGGCCAGGCTACCGGAGAAGGTGCGCCCGCTGATGCTGTTTCTGCTGATCGTGCCGTTCTGGACCAATTCGCTGATTCGTATCTACGGCCTGAAGATTTTCCTCAGCACCAAGGGCTACCTTAATGAATTTTTGCTGTGGCTGGGTATCATCGATACGCCGCTGCGCATCATGTACACCCCTTCGGCGGTGATTATCGGCCTGGTCTATATTCTGCTGCCGTTTATGGTGATGCCGCTCTACTCGAGCATCGAGAAGCTCGACCGCCCGCTGCTGGAAGCGGCAAAAGACCTTGGCGCCGGTAAGCTACAAACCTTTATCCGTATCATCATTCCGCTGACCATGCCGGGGATTATCGCCGGCTGCCTGCTAGTGATGCTTCCGGCCATGGGGCTGTTCTACGTTTCCGACCTGATGGGCGGCGCGAAGAACCTGCTGATTGGTAACGTGATTAAGAGCCAGTTCCTCAACATCCGCGACTGGCCGTTTGGCGCGGCGACCAGCATCACGCTTACGCTGGTGATGGGTCTGATGCTGCTGATTTACTGGCGCGCGGCGCGTTTACTGAATAAAAAGGTGGAGCTGGAATGATCGGTCGACTGCTGCGCGGCGGCTTTATGACCGCTATTTACGCGTATCTCTATATTCCCATTATTATTCTGATCGTTAACTCGTTTAACAGTTCACGCTTTGGCATTAACTGGCAGGGTTTTACCACCAACTGGTATAGCCTGCTGATGAACAACGACAGCCTGCTGCAGGCGGCGCAGCACTCGCTGACCATGGCGGTGCTCTCGGCGACCTTCGCTACGCTTATCGGCTCGCTGACCGCCGTGGCGCTGTACCGCTATCGCTTTCGCGGCAAGCCGTTCGTCAGCGGGATGCTGTTTGTGGTGATGATGTCGCCGGATATCGTGATGGCGATTTCGCTGCTGGTGCTGTTTATGCTGATCGGTATTCAGCTGGGATTCTGGTCGCTGCTGTTTTCCCACATCACCTTTTGCCTGCCCTTCGTGGTGGTCACGGTATTTTCGCGCCTGAAAGGTTTTGACGTGCGGATGCTGGAAGCAGCGAAAGATCTCGGCGCCAGCGAACTGACCATTCTGCGAAAGATCATTTTGCCGCTGGCGCTGCCCGCGGTGGCCGCAGGGTGGCTGCTGAGCTTTACCCTGTCGATGGATGATGTGGTGGTCTCTTCATTCGTCACCGGGCCGGGTTATGAGATCCTGCCGCTGAAGATCTATTCGATGGTTAAAGTTGGGGTATCGCCGGAGGTTAATGCGCTGGCGACCATTCTGTTGGTTCTGTCGCTGGTGATGGTTATTGCCAGCCAGATAATTGCACGTGATAAAACTCAGGGGACGTTAAAATGAAAAAATGGTCACGCCACCTGCTCGCTGCGGGCGCTCTGGCAGTTGGTATGAGCGCCGCGCACGCGGACGATAGCAAAACGCTCTATTTCTACAACTGGACCGAGTATGTCCCGCCGGGGCTGCTGGAACAGTTCACCAAAGAGACCGGCATCAAGGTGATCTATTCGACCTACGAGTCGAACGAAACCATGTACGCCAAGCTCAAAACCTATAAAGACGGCGCCTACGATCTGGTCGTGCCTTCCACCTACTTCGTCGACAAAATGCGTAAAGAGGGCATGCTGCAGAAGATCGACAAGAGCAAACTGAGCAACTTCAGCAATCTTGACCCTGAAATGCTCAACAAACCGTTCGACCCCAACAACGACTACTCCATTCCGTACATCTGGGGCGCGACGGCCATTGGGGTGAATAGCGAAGAGATCGATCCGAAGACCGTCACCAGCTGGGCGGATCTGTGGAAACCCGAGTATAAGAGCAGCCTGCTGCTGACCGACGACGCGCGCGAAGTGTTCCAGGTCGCACTGCGTAAACTGGGCTACTCCGGTAATACCACCGATCCGAAAGAGATTGAAGCGGCCTATAACGAGCTGAAAAAACTGATGCCGAACGTCGCGGCGTTCAACTCCGATAACCCGGCGAACCCGTATATGGAAGGCGAGGTCAACCTCGGCATGGTGTGGAATGGCTCCGCGTGGGTTGCGCGTCAGGCCGGTACGCCGCTGGAAATCGTATGGCCGAAAGAAGGCGGCATCTTCTGGATGGATAGCCTGTCGATTCCGGCAAACGCCAAAAACGTCGATGGCGCGCTGAAGCTGATCAACTTCCTGCTGCGCCCGGAAGTGGCTAAACAGGTCGCGGAAACCATCGGCTACCCGACGCCAAACCTTGCCGCGCGGAAGATGCTAAGCCCGGAAGTCGCCAACGATAAATCGCTCTACCCGGACGCCGCAACGATTCAGAAAGGCGAATGGCAGAACGATGTCGGCAGCGCCAGTACGCTTTATGAAGAGTATTATCAGAAGCTGAAGGCGGGTCGTTAATCACCTCACAGGTCGGGTAGCATGGTGCTTACCCGACCGCTTCGGGAAGTGCGTTTCTAGCTTCTCAACGGATGAATTCTTGATTTAACCAGCGCGTCTTCAACGTCAAAATCGGCCAGGGGATAGTTGGTCGCCACCAGATAAAATCGCCCATCCTGCGCCGGATATTCATGGACGTTGTAGTTCACCATTTTTGGCTGCTCGGCAGAGGCGTCTCCCCGGACGGAACAGGCGGCGTATTTCGAACGGACCCGGAGAGAGTGGCTTTTAATATCCCTGTGGATTTCGCCGTGATGCTCGTCGCCGAGGATCAGGTAGTCAACATATTCAGTGGCCATGGAGTTATTCCTTCTCTGTTGTCCGAGTGAAGAAACATGCCACAAATGTCTGTCTGATACTGTTTTGTTAATCACAGCGTTACATATATGTGAAATATATTAACGGCCAAATTAATACCAGCGCTGCCGCTTTGGCAACGGTGTCATGCACGGTGAAGCCAAACTCTTCAAACAGCGGATCCGCCGGCGCAGACTCACCGAAGCTGGTCATGCCAACGATCGCGGTCGCTCCAGGACAGGTTCTGCGGATTACGATTCAGGAAAGCACGCCACAGGACTTCGGCAATGTCAGCCATACCCATCCGGGCACCCGGGTGAACGGTTTTAGCTTTCTGTACTGCGTTCATGCTCAGCGTACGAATAGCGTTAGCAAGTTCACATCTTGCGAACATCATACTGCTCCTGGCAGACAGAAAGGTTACAGCGTCCCCAACGCAACTGCGGCAATGCGGGAAAACAGAAAGCCGGACCGGTTAAATAGACCTCTGCTAAACCCGTATTGACGTGCCGATTGAGGACGCTGTAAATTTTATGCGTTAACCTCACCCTCGAAGAGAGTCATCCTATTATCCCAGGCGTAGCCGGGCTCAGTACCACGCGCAGCGGAATAATCTCTTCCGGGTGGTTAACCATCAGATGCACATCACCGAGGGTGAAAACTGAGCAGCCGTATCCCTCCGCCAAAAAAATCAATTAATTAAACCAGGCCACAACGTGTCCGAGCACGATGCCAACCACGCCAAAGTCCGCATCACCGAAAGTGGTGGATGCAAAGCCCAGGTCGCCCATCAGCGGCAGCAGAATGGCGGGTAAGAAAGAAATCAGTAAGCCTTGCGCAAACGCGCCAACAATGGCGCCACGGCGGCCGCCGCAGATATTGCCGTATACGCCCGCGGTTGCGCCGCAGAAGAAGTGCGGAACCAGGCCGGGAACAATCACGCTGAGGCCAAACAGTGGACACAGGAACATGCTCACCAGACCAGCGGCAAAACTCGACAAGAAGCCGACGATGACCGCATTCGGCGCGAACGGGAATACCGTTGGGCAATCAAGCGCCGGTTTAGCGTCTTTGACCAGCTTATCGGCAATACCTTTAAAGGCCGGGACGATTTCGGCAATCACCATGCGTACGCCGGCAAGAATGATCCATACCCCTGCGGCAAAGGTTAGCGACTGAATAATGGCGAAGATAATGAAGTTCTGACCGCCGCTAATGCTGGTTTCAACAAAGGTTTTCCCCGCCACCACTACCAGAATCAGGAACAGAATCATCATAGTCAGCGAGATGGCCACCGATGAATCACGCAGAAAGTTCAGCGATTTCGGTACTTTCAATTCTTCAATCGACGGGCTGCCTTTACCTATCGCTTTACCGACCAGCGCCGACAGCAGATAGCCGGTGGAACCAAAGTGTCCCAGAGCCAGATCGTCAGTGCCGGTAATTTTACGGGTAAAGGGCTGCAGGATTGCCGGGGAAACCACCATCATCGCGCCGAGGATCGCCGCGCCGAGAGCAACAACCCAGAAAGGCGTCAGGCCGCCAACGGACAGGATCACTGCCAGCATTGCCGACATATACAGCGTATGGTGACCGGTCAAAAAGATATATTTCAGCGGAGTAATGCGCGCCAGAACGATGTTAAACAGCATCCCCAGCACCATGATCATCGCGGTCGCCGTACCGTAGTTTTTTTGCGCCAGCGCGGCCATCGCATCGGTGTTGGGCACCACGCCCTGAATATGGAATGAATGTTCAAACAGCTGGCTAAATGTTGTTAACGTCGTGGCAATAATCGCCGCCCCTGATGTTAATATGACGAAACCCATAATCGTTTTCAGGGTCCCGGAAATAACATCAGAGATAGCCTTTTTCTGTAATAGCAAACCAATTAAAGAAAAAAGACCGACCAGTATTGCTGGTGTGCCAAGCACATCATGAATAATAAACTGCAGCATAGAATGACTCCGTAGGGCCACAAGGAATTAATTAAAGGTTAGCCACAAGAATTTCTTTAATTTTATTATTATCCAGCAGGTTATTTAAACCAAAAACCTGAGCGCTGTGCCCGGTCAGGTGCTCAGCGATATCTTTAGCGCTTAAAATAATATCTGCAGATTCGCTTTTTGCCGAAGTGAGATCGGTATGCGAGACTTCCGCCTCTTTACCTAACTCAGTAATGATTTTTTTGACGTTCATTTCAACAATGAAGCTGCTGCCTAAGCCATTACCGCATACAATCAAAATCTTCTTCATCACAAACCTCATTAACCATTGATAATATTGTTTATTTTTTCTTTCGTCGATGCCTTAAGCAGGCCATCAAGACGCGCTTCGTCGCAGAAAATTTCCGCCAGCGCGGTAATCATTCGGATATGTTCATCGCCAGAAACCGCGCATAGCATAATCACGACAAAGATGGGATCATTTTCATCAGCATCAAAAGAAACGCCTTCCTTTATGTGCAATAAGGATAACCCATTTTTTTTAGCTCCCTGCTCCGGGCGTGCGTGAGGCATTGCCAGACCGGGGGCTAAAATATAATACGGGCCTAATTCTTCATGGCTACGAAAAATAGCTTCAACATAGTTCTCATTAATTGATTCATCGGCTAGCAACGGCTGCGCAGAAATAGTAATCGCCTGTTTCCAGTCGCTGACGCTATCAACGATTTGAATCTTCTTTTCTGTTAACCAGGTGGAAATCATAAATCCCCCGCTCTATTTCAATGTGGGCCTACTATAGTGGAATACTTTCCGGACTTACCGTGATCTGTATCGCAAAGTTAGCGCTAACACGATAAAATGTTAAAATACTTGTTACCGCTAACTTTATTAACCATACTCCTGGTGAGCTTTACGCATGAGCATTAGTAGTGCCCTGGTCGCTCGCCATCATTTACAATAGACCGGTGCGATTGGGTAAACAGGAGGAAATCAGTGCAGACGTTACAAACGGATGACGGCGCAAAAGAAAAACGCAGAAAGAACACCGGCAAAATCACGCTGGCAGAAGTCGCAAAGCTGGTGGGCGTCAGTACTATGACCGTATCCCGCGCGTTACGTATGCCTGAAAAGGTCAACCCAGAACTACGCACGCGCATCGAAGCCGCGGTCAGCGAACTCGGCTATGTGCCCAATTTGCAGGCCCGAAGCCTGGCTTCAGCGGACTCAACGCTGGTTATGGGCGTTGTCCCCTCTTTTTCATCGCCCGGTTTTATCGCCGCCTCGGAAACGCTACAAACCGTCCTCGCACCTCAGGGCTATACCATGATGTTTATCGAATCTGGTCAGGGCGGGCAAAGTGAAGAGAAGGCTTTTCGGCAGATGCTGGCCTATAATCCGGCGGCAATCGTTCAGTTCAATATCGATAACGTTGACAGCTGTTCGCAGATGCTGATGAATGCCGGTATACCGATGGTAGAAATCGGCGCGATTAACCACGAAACGGCCGGTATTAGCATTGGAGTAGACTACTCCGCCGCGCTAAAAAAACTGGTCTCATCGCTGGCACAGGCGGGCTATAAAAACCTTGGTTTACTCTGCACGGCGTCAAACAACATCATGTTCAGGCAGGTATTAAGCGGCTGGAATAGTGCAATGCTCTCAATCAACCACTCTCCGCACCGGGTAGTGACGCCGCATTTACCTTCAGGGATCACCACCGGTTTCAATCTGCTGAATGATATTCGCATCACCTGGCCAGAGCTGGATGCGCTGATCTGTACCTCGGACGAGCTGGCCTGCGGCTGTATTATGGCCTGTCATAACGCGGGAATTAAGGTTCCGGATACCCTGGCGTTGGCCAGCCTTAGCGGCGGTACGCTTGCCGCGGTCTGCTCGCCGGCGTTAACTGCGGTAGAGTTTCCATGGAGCGAGGCGGGAACCGTTGCTGGTAAAACGCTGCTGGATTTACTGGCTGGAAATACGCTGGAGAGCGCCATTGAGCTCCCCTCCAGCCTGAAGGTCCGCGCCAGCAGCAGAAAGCCGCTGCGCTAAAACGTTAAAACGCTTTCAGTAGCTTGCCTATAAACTCCGGCACCACTTCGCTTGCCAGGCCATAGTGTTTTTCGGCAAATTCGCTGCCCACCTGGCTTGGCTCGAGGTTGAGCTCTACCGTATGGGCGCCCTGCAGCCGCGCTTCGTGAACAAAGCCTGCCGCCGGATAAACGTGCCCGGAAGTGCCGATGGCGATAAAGATATCGCACTCGGCCAGCGCAAGGTAGATCTCATCCATATCCAGCGGCATCTCGCCGAACCACACCACGTGCGGGCGCAGCGGCGCGGGGAACTGGCAGCAGTGGCATTTGTCCTCCGTCGTCACATCGCCGGTCCACGCCAGCACCTGGCCGCTCCACGAGCAGCGCACCTTCAGCAGCTCGCCGTGCATATGAATCACCCGGCGATTGCCCGCGCGCTCGTGCAGATTATCGATATTCTGGGTGACCAGCAGAAAACGATCGCCCAGTACCTCTTCCAGCCGCGCCAGCGCCTGATGCGCCGCGTTGGGCGCAATGTCCGGACTTTGCAGCTGACGACGGCGGTCATTGTAAAACGCCTGCACCAGCGCCGGATCGCGGGCGAAGCCTTCCGGCGTCGCCACGTCTTCCACCCTATGCTCTTCCCACAGGCCATCGGCGGCGCGGAAGGTTTTAATTCCCGACTCTGCCGAAATACCCGCGCCGGTTAGCACCACGACTCTTGGTTTTTCCATCGTTTCAGGGGTCTCCTTATCTTCGCCGAAGAAAATCCGCTGACGCAGACGGTCTCGTAACCGACGCTTATTGCGGCGAAATCGGCTTAATCGATGTAAGCGGCGCGACTGCATAGCTACCTCTGTCGTTATTGAGTCAGATGAAGGAAGGCCGCACCGCGCATGCCTCCGGCATCGCCATGGCGCGCGCGCTCAATGCGCGGCACGCTGGCAACGGGAAGCAGATGTCGCGGCAGGCGCTGCGCCAGCCCTTCGGTTATTGCTGTAAAGTTAGACAATCCACCGCCAAGCACCAGCAGATCCGGGTCGACAATCGTTAAAATATTGCCCAGGCATACCGCCAGTAAATCGAGATAGCGCTCGACGTGCTCGCGCGCCTTCGCGTCGCCCTGCTGCCATAGCGCGACGATCTCGGGCGAGGTTAAAGCGTGTTGGTAAAAATGTTCATACAGCCAGGCGAAGCCGCGTCCGGAAAGGTAGTTTTCAATGCAGCCCAGCTGGCCGCAGCCGCAGCGCGTAAGCGGAAAATCGCGCCCCACCACCTCCAGCGCATCCACCGGCAGGCGGATATGGCCAAATTCGCCGGTAATATAGCGATGCCCGGTAATCGATTTTCCGTTGAGCACCAGACCCCCGCCAACCCCGGTGCCGAGGATCATCCCCATCACCAGCGGATATTGGGTGAACTCGTCATCCCACGCTTCGGAGAGGGCAAAACAGTTGGCGTCGTTATCAAGCCGCACATCGCGGCCCAGACGTTCGCTCAGATCGGCCCGCAGCCGCCTGCCGCTGGCGGCGGGCACGTTGGCGGCGTAGAGCGTGCCGTCTTCCGTCTCCGGCATGCCCGGAATACCGATGCCCACCGAGCCCTGGCAGCCGAAGCGCTGGTCGGCTTCCTCAACCAGCTCCTCTACCGCCTGCAAAAATGCTTCGTAGCTCTCTTTCGGCGTGGCGACGCGTTTTTCCCACTGCAGCCGCCGCGATTTATCAAATACGCCCAGCGCTATCTTGCTGCCGCCAATGTCAAATCCATAGTACATTTCAGCAATTCCTCTTTACTGGTCAGCAAAGCCGACCATGACGATAAATTACTGGCCACTCAGCACCCTCGCCGGGTCAATGCGGCTGGCGCGGCGGGCGGGATACCAGCTGGCCAGCAAACTCAGCAACAGTGCCGTCACCAGCACGTAAACGACGTCCAGCCAGTGCAGTTCAGACGGCAGGAAGTCAATAAAATAGATGTCGCCGGAGAGGAATTTATGCCCGATCAGGCTCTCAATACCGTTAATGATTGCGGTCAGCTTAAAGGCGCAGATAACGCCAATCGCCACCCCAATCAGGCTTCCTACCGAACCGGCAAGTAAACCATACCATACGAAAATCGCGCGGATCAGCCCGTCTTTTGCGCCAAGCGTGCGCAGCACCGCAATATCGCCGCTTTTATCTTTCACCGCCATCACCAGGGTCGAGACGATGTTAAAGCAGGCCACGCCAATCACCAGCACCATCGCCAGGTACATAATGGCGCGGATCATCTGAATGTCCCGGTACATATAGCCGTAGGTGCCTATCCAGCTCTTGATATAAACGTAGCTATTGGTCACCTGGCCCGCATCGCGTACCAGGGTGTTGGCATGAAACACGTCGGTCACTTTGATGGCGATCCCCGTCACGCTGCTGCCCATATCAAGGTACTGCTGCGCATCCTGCATGGGAATCATGGCAAAACTATGATCGAGCTGTCCGCTTAGCTGCAAAATACCGGCAACGTGAAGCCTGACGCGCTTTGGCTGCAGCAGCTGATGCTCGGCATCGGAGTTAGGGATCATAATTGACACCCAGTCCCCCTGCTTAACGTGCAGGGCATCGGCGACGCCTTTACCAAGGATCACCTGCTGTTCGCCGGCTTTAAAGCTGGCCCACGCATTGTTCTGCACAAAGTTGGGCAGAGAACTGAGACGGCTCTCCTGCTGCGGGTCAACGCCTTTCACCTGGATGGCGCGCATATTGCTGCCGCTCTCCACCAGCCCGGTGAAGTTAATATATGGCGCCGCGGCAACGATGCCTTTGACCTTCTCAACCTTCGCCAGCGCCTCGTTCCAGTTGTTCCACGGCTGGTTCACCGGTTCAATCTCACCGTGCGGGACCACCGCCAGAATGCGGTTGTTGAGCTCGCGTTCGAAGCCGTTCATCGCGCTCAGGCCAACGATCAACACCGCCACGCCCAGCGCGATACCGATCGTCGAAATAACCGAAATCAGCGACACCATCCCACCGCGCCGCCGTCCACGGCTGAAGCGCAGGGCAATCAATAACGATAACGGAGAAGCCATTACTCAGCCCCCATCAGGGAGAGTTCGGCTGTCAGGCGCCCGTCGCGCATCTCCAGCTGGCGGCTCATGCGTTTTGCCAGCTGCAGGTCGTGGGTCACCACCAGGAAGGCGGTACGCTGCGCCACGTTCAGCTCGCCAAGCAGCTGAAAAATGCTGTCGGCGTTGCGGGCGTCAAGGTTACCTGTGGGCTCGTCCGCCAGCACCAGGCGCGGTTTATTCACCAGCGCGCGGGCAATCGCAACGCGCTGACGCTCGCCGCCGGAGAGCTCCGACGGACGGTGGTCGCTGCGGTGCTCAAGCCTGACGGCGCGCAGCATCGCTTTCGCCTGCCGCTCGATATCCGCCGCCTTCTGCTTACCAATCAGCAGCGGCATCGCCACGTTTTCCAGCGCGGTGAAATCCGGTAAGAGGTGGTGAAACTGATAGATAAAGCCCAGTTCGCGGTTGCGCAGATCGGCGCGGGCGGCGGCGGAGAGCTGGCTCATCGGCTGGCCGGAAAAGATAACGTCGCCGGAGGTCGGCGTATCCAGCCCGCCAAGCAGATGGAAATCACTTTCAGCAGCGTACTTTTGCCGGAACCGGAGGTACCGACAATCGCCATCATCTCGCCCTCCTCAATGCTGAAGCTGACATCATGCAACACGTCGGTTTGCACGGTGCCTTCCTGATAGCGCTTGCACAGGTTGTCGCATTGCAGCAGGATCTTATTCATAACGTAAAGCCTCAGCGGGTTGAGTGGCGGCAGCGCGCCATGAAGGATACAACGTAGAGAGTAATGCCAGCACCATTGCCACCAGGGCAATCACAATGACCTGCAGCGGCTCAATGGCCACCGGCAGCGCGGCGCCGTCGAGGAACGCGCCGATAATCGGCATCAAATTATTCAGCTGGCTGGCCAGCAGCGCGCCCAGCCCGGCGCCAAGCAGCGCGCCGACGATCCCGGCGCTCGCGCCCTGGACCATAAAGACCAGCATGATCTGCCGCGGCGTCAGGCCGAGGGTCTGGAGAATCGCCACCTCGCCCTGCTTTTCCATCACCATCATTCCCAGAGAGGTAATGATGTTAAAGGCGGCGACGGCGACGATCAGGCTCAGCAGCAGGCCCATCATATTTTTTTCCATCCGCACGGCCTGGAACAGTTCGCCTTTACGCTCGCGCCAGTCCTGCCATTTGGTCCCTTCCGGCAGCGTCTGCTGGCTGAGGGTATCCACCTGTAAAGGCTGATTCAGCCACAGCCGCCAGCCGGTAATATTTCCCTGCGGGTAGCGCATCAGGCGCGAGGCGTCGTCGATGTTGGTCAACATTTGATAACCATCGACTTCACTGCTGGCCGCAAAGGTACCGATCACGTTAAACAGGCGCTGGCTGGGAAGCCGCCCCATCGGGGTAAACTGGCTGGCGGAAGGCACCATCACGCGGATTTGATCGCCGCGATTGACGCCCAGCTGTCCTGCCAGCTGTTCACCCAGGATGACGTTATACTTGCCGGCCTGCAGATCGCTCTGCTTGACGTTAACCAGGTAGGGCGTCAGGGGATCTTTTTGCGCCGGGTCGATGCCGAGCATCACGCCGACCGCCACGCTGCGGGCGCTTTGCAGCACCACATCGCCGGTGGTCAGCGGCGCCACGCGGGTGACCCCCTGTAATCTGGCCGCGCTTTCCGGCAGCTGTTGCGGGTTTACAGACCCCTGCTTGGCGCTAAGAATGGCCTGCGGCATCAGCCCCAGGATGTTGTTTTGCAGCTCGCGTTCAAAGCCGTTCATCACCGAAAGAACGGTCACCAGCGCCATCACGCCAAGCGTAATGCCGATGGTCGAAAGCCAGGAGACGAAACGACCGAAGCGGTCGGCTGCGCGCCCACGCATATAGCGAAGGCCGATAAAGAGTGCGGCAGGTTGATACATGTAATCCATCTGATTGCTGATAGCCGATGCCCGAGTATATAAGCGATTATGGGCAGCGTAAATGACTGATACCTGTAGATTTTATTGACAAAAACAGCAAAACATCAATATAAACAACAAGATAGACAGGTAAGTCATTATTTAACTTTACGCTTATCGGAGTTCGTTACATTTTTGGCCACGACAGGATGTTTGCGATACGGGTTGGCGAATCCGGGTCGATCGCGGATAATCTCACTATTGAATATCAGCGAGTTGCCCTCCATATCGGCAGAGCGAATACCCAAGAGATCATGATACCGTCTATGCCTGAACAATACCGATACTCTCTGCCGGTTAAAGCCGGCGATCAGCGCCAGATTGGCGAACTGACCGGCGCGGCCTGCGCCACTCTGGTGGCGGAAATGGCCGAGCGCCACGGCGGACCGGTGGTACTGATTGCCCCCGATATGCAAAACGCCCTGCGTCTGAATGATGAAATCAGGCAGTTTACCGATAGCATGGTGGCGGGCCTGGCGGATTGGGAAACCCTCCCCTACGATAGCTTTTCCCCGCACCAGGACATTATCTCTTCCCGCCTCGCCACCCTGTACCAGCTCCCGACCATGGAACGCGGCGTACTGATTATCCCGGTCAGCACCCTGATGCAGCGCGTCTGTCCGCATAATTTCCTTCACGGCCACGCGCTGGTGATGAAAAAAGGCCAGCGCCTGTCGCGGGATGCGCTGCGCTCCCAGCTGGATAGCGCCGGCTATCGTCACGTCGACCAGGTGATGGAGCACGGCGAGTACGCCACGCGCGGCGCATTGCTTGACCTTTTTCCTATGGGCAGCGAGCAGCCCTACCGTCTCGATTTTTTTGATGATGAGATAGACAGCCTGCGTCTGTTCGACGTCGACAGCCAGCGTACGCTGGAGGAAGTCGCCAGCATTAACCTGCTTCCGGCGCACGAATTCCCGACGGATCAGGCCGCTATCGAGCTATTCCGCAGCCAGTGGCGCGACCGCTTTGAGGTCAAACGCGACGCCGAGCATATCTATCAGCAGGTCAGTAAAGGCACGCTGCCCGCGGGAATCGAATACTGGCAGCCGCTGTTCTTTAACGAGCCGCTGCCGCCGCTGTTCAGCTATTTCCCGGCGAAAACGCTGATCGTTAATACCGGCGATCTGGAGGCCAGCGCCGAACGCTTCCAGAACGAAACCCGCGCCCGCTTTGAAAACCGCGGCGTCGACCCGATGCGCCCGCTTTTGCCGCCGGAACAGCTGTGGCTGCGCAGCGATGAGCTGTTTAGCGAGCTCAAAAAATGGCCGCGCGTCCAGCTCAAAACCGAGCGTCTGGCTGAAAAAGCCGCCAACACCAATCTCGGTTATCAGAAATTACCCGAGCTGGCGATCCAGGCGCAGAACAAAGCGCCGCTGGATAACCTGCGCCGATTCCTCGAGTCCTTCAGCGGGCCGGTGATTTTTTCGGTCGAGAGCGAGGGGCGTCGAGAGGCGCTTGGCGAAATGCTGGCGCGTATTAAGATCGCGCCAAAGCATATCCTGCGTCTTGAAGAGGCGACGGGTAATGGCCGCTATCTGATGATCGGCGCCGCCGAGCATGGTTTCGTCGATAGCCAGCGTAATCTGGCGCTGATTTGCGAAAGCGACCTGCTGGGCGAGCGCGTCGCGCGCCGTCGTCAGGACTCTCGCCGAACCATCAATCCCGATACGTTGATTCGTAACCTGGCGGAGCTGCATATCGGCCAACCGGTGGTGCATCTTGAGCATGGAGTTGGGCGCTACGCCGGAATGACCACCCTTGAAGCGGGCGGCATCAATGGCGAATACCTGATGCTGACCTACGCCAACGATGCCAAACTGTACGTGCCGGTGTCGTCGCTGCATCTGATTAGCCGCTATGCGGGCGGCGCGGAAGAGAATGCGCCGCTGCATAAACTGGGCGGCGACGTCTGGGCGCGGGCGCGGCAGAAAGCCGCCGAGAAAGTGCGCGACGTGGCCGCCGAACTGCTGGATATCTACGCCCAGCGCGCGGCGAAAGCGGGCTACGCGTTTAAACATGATAAAGAGCAATATCAGCTGTTCTGCGACGGCTTCCCGTTCGAGACCACGCCCGATCAGGCGCAGGCTATTAACGCCGTACTGAGCGATATGTGTCAGCCGCTGGCGATGGACCGTCTGGTGTGCGGCGATGTCGGCTTCGGCAAAACGGAAGTGGCGATGCGCGCCGCGTTTCTGGCGGTTGAAAACCATAAGCAGGTGGCAGTGCTGGTGCCGACCACCCTGCTCGCCCAGCAGCACTTCGATAACTTTCGCGATCGCTTCGCCAACTGGCCGGTGCGCATCGAGATGCTCTCGCGCTTTCGTAGCGCCAAAGAGCAGGCGCAGATCCTCGAGCAGGTCGCGGAAGGGAAAGTCGATATTCTTATCGGCACCCATAAACTGCTGCAGCCGGACGTTAAGCTGCGCGATCTCGGCCTGCTGATTGTTGATGAAGAGCACCGCTTTGGCGTGCGCCATAAAGAGCGCATCAAGGCGATGCGCGCCGACGTCGATATCCTGACCCTGACCGCCACGCCTATTCCGCGTACGCTGAATATGGCGATGAGCGGTATGCGCGATCTGTCGATCATCGCCACCCCGCCCGCCCGCCGTCTGGCGGTCAAAACCTTCGTCCGCGAATATGACGCGCTGGTGGTCCGCGAGGCGATCCTGCGTGAGGTACTGCGCGGCGGCCAGGTTTACTACCTCTATAATGACGTGGAAAACATCCAGAAAGCCGCCGAGAGGCTGGCGGAGCTGGTGCCGGAAGCGCGCATTACCATCGGTCACGGCCAGATGCGCGAGCGCGAACTCGAACGGGTGATGAACGATTTCCATCACCAGCGCTTTAACGTGCTGGTGTGCACCACCATTATCGAAACCGGGATCGACATTCCAACGGCGAACACCATTATTATTGAGCGCGCCGATCACTTCGGTCTCGCACAGCTGCACCAGCTGCGCGGTCGCGTCGGTCGTTCGCACCATCAGGCTTATGCCTGGCTGCTGACGCCGCATCCGAAGGCGATGACCACCGATGCGCAAAAACGCCTTGAGGCTATTGCATCGCTGGAAGATCTCGGAGCTGGCTTCGCTCTGGCAACGCATGACCTCGAAATTCGCGGCGCGGGTGAACTGTTGGGCGAGGATCAGAGCGGTTCCATGGAAACCATCGGCTTCTCCCTCTATATGGAGCTGCTGGAAAATGCCGTTGACGCGCTGAAAGCAGGCCGCGAACCCTCGCTGGAGGATCTTACCAGTCAGCAGACCGAAGTTGAGCTACGGATGCCGTCGCTGCTGCCGGATGACTTTATCCCGGATGTGAATACGCGCCTGTCGTTCTACAAACGCATTGCCAGCGCGAAGAACGAGAATGAGCTGGAGGAGATCAAAGTCGAGCTTATCGATCGCTTTGGCCTGCTGCCCGACCCGGCAAGAAACCTGCTCGATATCGCCCGACTGCGCCAGCAGGCGCAGAAGCTGGGGATCCGCAAGCTGGAGAGCAACGAAAAGGGCGGCACCATTGAGTTTAACGAGAAGAATAACGTGAATCCGATGTGGCTGATTGGCCTGTTGCAAAAGCAGCCTCAGCACTATCGCCTGGATGGCCCAACGCGCCTCAAGTTTACGCAGGACCTTGCCGAGCGTAAAACGCGGATGGAGTGGGTGCGCCAGTTTATGCGCCAGCTCGAAGAGAACGCCGCCGCCTGATAGCAGGCGGGATACGGCCTGTGCGTCGTATCCCGCCCCTCCCCACTTGTTCGGCAAAATTTACAAACATTTTGCAATCCCTCTGAACTTCCAGACACTCTCTTCGCCATAATTTCAGGGACTTTTCGTATAAAAATAACCACTTACTTATTATGGAATTAGGGTGATGAAAAGCTTTACGCGAATTTCTCTCTGGCTGGGGATGATGGCTATCGCCGCCGCGCTGGCGCTGCCCGCTCGCGCCAATACCTGGCCCCTGCCGCCTCCGGGCAGCCGTCTGGTCGGGCAAAACCAGTTTCATGTCGTTGAGAATAACGGCGGCTCGCTCGAAGCGATCGCCAAAAAGTACAACGTCGGTTTTCTGGCCCTGCTCCAGGCTAACCCCGGGGTGGATCCGTATGTTCCACGAGCCGGTAGCGTGCTGACGATTCCGCTGCAAACCCTGCTACCCGACGCGCCGCGCGAAGGATTAGTCCTTAACCTGGCCGAACTTCGCCTCTATTACTATCCGCCAGGAAGAAGTGAAGTGACCGTTTATCCTATCGGCATTGGTCAGCTCGGCGGCGATACCATCACGCCGACAATGGTCACCACCGTCTCCGACAAACGCGCCAACCCGACCTGGACGCCGACGGCCAATATTCGCGCCCGCTATAAAGCAATGGGCATTGACCTGCCTGCCGTCATGCCCGCGGGCCCGGATAATCCCATGGGGCACCACGCTATTCGCCTGGCGGCGTACGGCGGCGTGTATCTGCTGCACGGCACCAACGCCGACTTCGGCATCGGCATGCGCGTCAGCTCCGGCTGTATTCGCCTGCGCGATGACGACATCAAAGCGTTGTACAACGAAATCACCCCTGGCACCAGGGTGACGATTATCAATACGCCAATCAAGGTGTCCGTGGAGCCGAACGGCACCCGTCTGGTGGAGGTCCATCAGCCGCTGTCAAAACATATTGATGACGACCCGCAGACGCTGCCCATTACCCTTACCGACAGCATGCAGGCGTTTAAGCAGGCACAGTTGACCGACACCGAGGTAATGGAACGCGCGATGATGCTGCGTTCGGGCATGCCGATTGACGTCACCCGCCACCATCGCGTAACGGAGCAGTCGCTCTAGTTCGCTAAACTGCCGACGAAAAAAAACCGCCTTCAGTTCACTGAGGCGGTTTTTTTATGGCAATAATCAAACAGGGTCCTGCTTTTCTGCGGGTTGCGGCGCCATATAAGGGGTGGGCACCGCCTCTCGTCAGAGAACAACGTACTTCTTACTTTACGCGGACTGCTGAAGGGGGTCAGATCCGCGCGTGGTCAGTGGCATAACAGGGGTAGTTCAAAAAATTATTTGTAGATAACCGCAGTCCCGTGAAGGGTGTTAGGACCGGTTACGGACGTAATACGGTAAGAGGTTGCGCCCATCTCTTCCGCTTTTTGCGCCAGCTGATCTTCCAGCGAACCCAGGTTGGTCCCGGCTGAGGCGGAAACGGTACCGATTTTATGCTGACCCGCCGGCGTTGACTGAACTTCTACAGCGGCGAAGCTGGCGAAAGAGAGTGAGCTAAGAACAGCGGCGATAGCGAGTGTTTTAACATTTTTCATGATTGTTATACCTGTGCAGATGAATGTTTTTGTAGGGGCGAACGCATTTAATTAACGATCGATAGGGAAATGATAATGTGATCCACATCACACGTCAAACTATTTTTATAACGACCGTTTAACTATTTATAAACAGCTTAAAATTCATACATATATGAATTATTTATTTTTAGAGCAACATCGCTGGTAGCACGTAAGGTTTATTTTTATAATGCCCTTTCAACAAACCAACACAGGTACAGCGGCACCATGACAACTGACGTTCAAAGTTGCACGAAAAAAAGCCGTGGCCGACCTAAAGTGTTCGACAGGGAAGCGGCGCTGGATAAGGCCATGACACTCTTCTGGCAGCACGGCTATGAAGCGACCTCTCTCGCCGATTTAGTGGAGGCGACGGGCGCAAAAGCGCCTACGCTTTACGCGGAATTTGTGAATAAAGAGGGGTTGTTTCGCGCGGTGCTGGATCGCTACATCGCGCGTTTTGCCGCCAGGCACGAAGCGCTCCTCTTTGACGAAGAGAAAAGCGTCGATCGGGCGTTACGCGACTACTTCACCGCCGTCGCGACTTGCTTTACCAGCAAAGAAACGCCGGCAGGCTGCTTTATGATTAATACCTCCGCAGCGCTGGCGGCGGCGTCCACCGATATCGCCAATACCGTTAAGTCCCGGCACGCAATGCAGGAACAGACGCTAACGCAGTTTCTCCAGCAGCGGCAGCTGCGCGGCGAGCTGCCGCCAGACGGTGACGTACGTCAGCTGGCGCAGTTCCTCAACTGCATATTACAAGGCATGTCGATCAGCGCCCGCGAAGGCGCCGACTTCACTAAAATCATGCAAATCGCCGAGACCACGCTGCGTCTGTGGCCCCAGGTTCTTCAGCGCTAAGACCTCGCTTACCGGTGGGCTCCCCACCGGTTCCCCTCCCCTTTATCCCTACATAACGCAATGTTTTTAGTCATTTATTTTGTTCATTTCGCGAGAATGATATTGATAACAATAATCAATACGGGCAAAATTCAGTCTTAAACGTTTCTGTATATTTCACCATGTAACAACCGGTACGCCCGTACCGAATAACGAAAACAACGATATCGTAAGCCCTAAATAATTCGAGTTGCAGGACATGGCGCTTGTGCCTTGATCTGCGCTAGCGCTGGCCCCGTAGGGGCGAGGCCCATGGATGGGCCGAGTAATCCGCAGTCAACACACCTGCAACTTGAAGAATGACGGGCATAAACTCATAAAAGGAATGAGCATGAACAAGCGTCTCTGGGTGCTTAACCCACTGCTGCTGGCAACCGCCCTGCCCGCCTGGGCCGCTGATGACAGCATGATCGTCAGCGCAAACCGAACGCACCGCACCGTCGCTGAAATGGCCCAGACCACCTGGGTTATCGAAGGCCAGGAAATTGAACAGCAAGTTCAGGGCGGAAAAGAATTTAAAGACGTGCTGGCGCAGCTGATCCCCGGCATCGACGTCAGCAGCCAGGGACGCACCAACTACGGCATGAATATGCGCGGCCGCGCGATTGTCGTGCTGATTGACGGCGTTCGCCTTAACTCTTCCCGTACCGATAGCCGCCAGCTGGATTCTATCGATCCGTTTAACATTGAGCATATCGAGGTGATCTCCGGCGCCACATCGCTGTACGGCGGCGGTAGTACCGGCGGCCTTATTAATATCGTCACCAAAAAGGGCCAGCAGGAGCGCCAGGTTGACCTGGAGCTGGGGAGCAAAACCGGTTTTGCCAACAGCAACGATCATGATGAACGCGTGGCGGCAGCGGTCAGCGGCGGTACCGACCACGCTTCCGGCCGTTTATCGGTCGCCTATCAGCGTTTTGGCGGCTGGTATGATGGCAATAACGATGCGCTGATCCTTGATAATACCCAGACCGGGCTTCAGCATTCCGACCGCCTGGATGTGATGGGAACGGGAACCATTGAGATTGACGAGAACCGTCAGCTGCAGCTGGTAACCCAGTACTATAAAAGCCAGGGCGACGATTACGGTCTGTACCTCGGGAAAAATATGTCGGCGGTGACCGGCGACGGCAAAGCCTTTACCACCGATGGCCTGAACTCCGACCGCGTCCCCGGCACCGAACGTCACCTGATAAGCCTGCAGTATTCCGATGCCGATTTCCTCGGCCAGAATCTGGTCAGCCAGGTCTATTATCGTGATGAATCCCTGACTTTTTACCCTTTCCCTACGCTCAGCAAAGGCCAGGTCAGCAGCTTCTCCTCTTCAAAACAGGATACCGATCAGTACGGCGCGAAGATCACCCTGAATAGCCAGCCGCTGGATGGCTGGGATCTGACCTGGGGAGTGGACGCCGACCACGAAACCTTCAACGCCAATCAGATGTTCTTCGATTTGGGCCAGTCTATGTCTTCCGGCGGTCTGAATAACCAGGCTATCTACACCACCGGCCGTTATCCCGGCTACAGCATTACCAACCTGGCGCCGTTCCTGCAGTCCAGCTATGACCTGAACGACATCTTCACTATCAGCGGCGGCGTACGTTATCAGTGGACGGAAAACCGGGTCGATGATTTTGTCGGCTATGCCCAGCAGCAGGATGTCGCCAGCGGCAAGGTCAGCTCTGCGGATGCCATTCCGGGCGGAAAAACCGATTACGACAACTTCCTGTTTAACGCCGGGATTGTCGCCCATCTCACCGATCGTCAGCAGACCTGGTTTAACTTCTCTCAGGGCGTTGAGCTGCCGGATCCGGGCAAATACTACGGCATCGGTAAGTACGGCGCGGCGGTCAACGGCCATCTTCCGCTTCTCTCAAGCGTGAACGTTGGCGATTCGCCGCTGCAGGGAATTAAAGTTAACTCGTACGAACTGGGCTGGCGCTACACCGGCGATAATCTACGCACTCAGCTGGCGGCTTACTACTCGACCTCCGATAAAACGATCGTCGTTAACCGTACCGATATGACCATCGATGTGCAGTCCGATAAACGCCGTATTTATGGCGTAGAGGGCGCGGTGGACTACTACTTCCCGAACAGCGACTGGAGCGCCGGAGCTAACTTTAACGTACTGAAATCGCAGGTGAAAAGCGACGGTAGCTGGCAGAAGTGGGACGTCACTCTCGCCTCGCCGTCAAAAGCCACCGCGTGGGTTGGCTGGGCGCCGGAGCCGTGGTCGCTGCGGGTGCAGAGCCAGCAGGTGTTTGATATCAGCGATGCCAGCGGCAATAAGCTCGACGGCTACAATACGGTAGACTTTATCGGCAGCTACGCGCTCCCTCTCGGCAAGCTGACCTTCAGCATTGAGAACCTGCTCAATGAAGATTATGTCACCCTCTGGGGCCAGCGCGCGCCGCTGCTGTATAGCCCGACCTACGGCAGCAGCTCTCTCTACGAGTATAAAGGTCGCGGACGCACCTTCGGCCTGAACTACGCTTTGAGCTTCTGATAAAAAAAGCCCCTCAGCCAGAGAGCCTGAGGGGCGAATAAAGATACACATCTTTTTTACGCTTTGTTAGTCAGAATCAGTTGGCCATTGCTGTCCAGCGGGATTTGCGTACCAGGGTCGCGATCCATACGGATTTTGCCCTGCTGGTCGCCGATTTTGTAAGTGACATCGTAGCCGAGCATTTTTTCTGATTTATCGTACACCGTTTTGCAGCGCTGCTGCGTCGTGGTGTAGGTATCCCCTTCCTGCATTGAGCCCTGAATCTGGTTACCGGCATAGCCGCCGCCCAGCGCGCCCACAACGGTGGCAACGTCGCGGCCGCGTCCGCCGCCGAACTGATGGCCAATAACCCCACCGGCCACCGCGCCCAGCACGGATCCGGCGATGCGGTTTTCATCCTGCACCGGTCGACGATGGGTCACGGTGACGTTCCGGCACTCCAGACGCGGGGTTTTGACGCTCTCTTTTATCGGCGTACTGGATACTACCTGTGCATACTGCGGGCCGCGATCTAACACGTTAAGACCGGCAACGGCTGCGACGCCCAGCGCGGCAGCCACGCCAATTCCTATACCCGCCAACATTGATTTATTCACGGGACTTCCTCCTTCGTTGCTATTGCCCGTAATTTTGCAATCCAGGCATCAGGCTTGCAAATAAGAAAGCGGATGAAAAGTGCGTGAACGTGTGGCAAATCAACGGGATTCGGAGGAATCTGAGAGGGTTTCCCGGCAAGGAAAGGAGGATATTCTGGTTATGAGTCTCTTAATGCGAAAAGCAAACGGGCGGACAAAACCTTCTGGCTTTGCCGCCCAGAGACATTAATGCAGCTTCAGGCGCGGACGAATAATGCGGTTGATACGTCCTACCAGCATCATCAGGCCGGTTTTAAAGTAGCCGTGCAGCGCAATCTGGTGCATGCGATACAGAGAGATATAGACGAAGCGCGCAATGCGACCTTCGATCATCATTGAACCGCGCATCAGGTTGCCCATCAGGCTGCCCACGGTGGAATAGTTAGAGAGCGACACCAGCGAACCGTGATCTTTATAGGTATAAGCTTTCAGCGGCTTACCTTTCATCTGCGCCAGAATATTGTGCAGGGCGCAGGTCGCCATCTGGTGCGCAGCCTGAGCGCGCGGCGGGACAAAACCGCCTTCCGGGCGGGCGCAGGACGCGCAGTCGCCGATGGCGTAAATATCCGCATCGCGCGTCGTTTGCAGCGTCGGTTCGACCACCAGCTGGTTAATACGGTTAGTCTCCAGACCGCCAATCTCTTTCATAAAGTCCGGCGCCTTAATCCCGGCCGCCCAGACCATCAGGTCAGCGTTGATAAATTCACCTTCTTTCGTGTGCAGACCGTTTGCATCGGCGCTGGTGACCATGGTTTTGGTCAATACGCGGACGCCAAGCTTGGTCAGCTCGCTGTGCGCGGCGCCGGAAATGCGCGGCGGCAGCGCGGGCAGAATACGCTCGCCAGCTTCAACCAGCGTCACGTTCAGAGCTTCGTTAGTCAGACCTTTGTAGCCGTAGCTGTGCAGCTGTTTGACCGCATTGTGCAACTCCGCCGATAATTCAACGCCCGTTGCGCCGCCGCCCACGATGGCGATATTCACCTTGCCGTTCGCCCCGAGGTTCGCCGAATACTTGAGGAACAGATCCAGCATTTCCTGATGGAAACGACGCGCCTGATGCGGATTATCGAGGAAGATGCAGTTCTCTTTCACGCCAGGCGTGTTGAAGTCGTTCGACGTACTTCCCAGCGCCATGACCAGCGTGTCGTACGGCAGCTTACGCTCGGGCACCAGCAGCTCGCCCTTCTCGTTATGCAGCTCGGCGAGGGTGATCGTTTTGGTTTCACGGTTAATATCCACCACCGATCCCAGCTGGAACTGGAAGTCGTGGTTACGGGCGTGAGCAAGGTAGCTCAGCGCGTCTACACCTTCATCAAGTGAACCGGTCGCCACTTCATGCAGCAGCGGTTTCCACAGGTGGCTGTGGTTACGATCAACCAGCGTGATTTTGGCCTTTTTATTACGGCCCAGCTTTTTACCCAACTGGGTAGCCAGCTCCAGCCCACCGGCACCACCACCCACAATCACTATTTTTTTCAATGGCGTAGTCACGCGACCCCCTAAAATTATTAACCAATTGTTAACTAAAAGTTATACATATAACCTTTAATTAACAACAGGTTACGGCAGTGAAACCATTCAGCGAGATCGAGAATAACATGAACGGTGCATTGGTCATACCAAAATTGATATGCATCAAGTTTTACCGCATATTTTTTGAGCGCAGAATCGCAAAAATGAATAAAAAAAGCCCGCGATGTTTTCACATTGCGGGCCGGCGCGCGTTTAGCCGAGGGTTTTGAAGGCTTTTATGCGCTGGAGATGCGGGGAGATATTCTTGAACTTGTGGGTCTGTTCTTCATCCCAGATTATCTCATAGTAATGGTGCAGCAGGTCCGCCGAACGCTGGCTATTCAGCGCTTCGTCCTGACGAGATAGCACCACCAGGCAGCGATCGCGGTTTTTTTCGCGGAAATTATTCACGCATTTGGTGGCAATATCCGCATACTCTTCCGGCCGATCAATTTTCCCTTCCATGTTTTCATTGGGAAACAGGTTCGGGTTAAAAATGGCCTGGCGGATATCGCAAAGAAAGCCAATTCGCTCCGCCCAGAAGCCGCCGAGACCCACGCCGCAAATCAGCGGCCGATCGTCGGCGCTCAGCTGCAGCATCTTATCGACCTCTTTTAATAAGTGCTGCATATCATGTTTGGGATGCCGCGTGCTGTAGCTAATCAACCGAACATCGGGGTCAATAAACTGAAGCTGAAGCACCTTCTCATGGTTACCGGGGCTGTTTGAGTCAAAACCATGTAAATAGATAATCATCGCATCCTCACCAGACAACAACGCCTTTCAGGTTTATTACGCGGATTTCGCCTCTTGCCAGCGCGCGTGAAGCTGCTCAAGCTGCGCGCTGATCGTCTTCCAGCGGGCGGAATCCCTTAACGCCTGACGGCTAAAGGAACCTTTATGATACAATTTCGTAACACGTTCTGCTTTGATCGGCGACAGGTTATCCAGCACGCTGACCGCACCCTTACGATTATTGCAGACAAGGATCATATCGCAACCCGCATCCAGCGATGCCTGGCCGCGCTCGGCGTAGCTGCCCATAATCGCCGCCCCTTCCATCGACAGATCGTCAGAGAAAATCACCCCTTCAAATCCCAGCTCACCGCGCAGAACCGTTTTTAGCCAGTGCGCAGATCCGCTGGCCGGACGCGGGTCAACGTCGCTGTAGATGACGTGAGCGGGCATGATCGCATCAAGCCGCTGCTCGCCAATCAGCGTACGGAAGATGGCCATATCTCTGGCGCGAATTTCCGCTTCCGCGCGCGGATCGCGCGGCGTCTCTTTATGGGAATCGGCCGTCACCGCGCCGTGTCCGGGAAAGTGCTTACCGGTGGTTTTCATTCCCGCGGCGTGCATGCCGTCAATAAAATGACGAGCTATCGCCAGGGCTTTGTCGGGATCGTCGTGATAGGATCGCTCGCCAATAGCGGCGCTGATATGCCCAACGTCCAGAACCGGCGCAAAGCTGATATCAATATCCATGGCGATCATTTCGCTGGCCATCAGCCAGCCGGCCTCTGCGGCCAGCTTACCGCCCTCCTCCATGCCGAGCAGCGCGGCGAAAGATTGCGCCGCGGGAAGGCGGGTAAAGCCCTCGCGGAAACGCTGTACGCGCCCGCCTTCCTGATCTACCGCCACCACCAGATGGTTGCGCGAGGCCTCGCGGATCTGGCGGACCAGCTCACGCAGCTGCGCCGGATCGTGATAGTTGCGGGTAAACAGGATCAGCCCGCCAACCAAAGGATGCGCCAGAATCTCACGCTCTTCCGCATCCAGTTCAAAACCTTCGACATCCAACATTACCGGGCCCACATCCACCTCTCTTATCCTTTTACTTTTTGTCTAACTGGCGCCATACCTCATCCGCCAGCGCAATAAACTGTCGGTCACCGGTTTGCTGCCAGCGTCGCTCGTACCAGCCCGCCATCAGCAGCTGCACCCACGGACGCCAGCGCTGAATTTGCCGCCAGAGCTGAAGCTCATCGATGCTCGCCCGTCTCGCGTATTCTGCGGCTAGCCGACGATGCGCGGCGGGCTCGATCCACACCGCCGCCAGCTCCAGCGCAACATCGCCATCGCCCGCATATTCCCAGTCAATCAGCCGCAGCCCCGCCTCGCCGTGAACGATGTTGCCCGCATGGACATCCATATGTAACGGGGCGAGACGCAGCGGCCGGGGCTCGCCGCGACGCAGCAGCCGTTTGTGCCAACGTAGCCACTGCGGTGTGCGCCGCGCGGGGCTGCACTGTTGCCAGTAGCGCTCAAGCAGCGGCCGCAGCGCGATACGCCAGCCAAAGCGCGGCTGTCGGTGCAGATGATACAGTAACCCTGCGAGCGCCGGACACTCCGGTAATGCGTTAACCACATCGCCTGAGCAATATTCCACCACCATCCAGGCGGGAGAATAAAACACCGGCGCGGGCGCTAACGAATCGGGAAGGCGTGACAGAACGTGATATTGACGGCGAAAGTCGCAGGCCGGCGCATGCGGATCGTGCGGCTGGCGCAGCACCCGCTTTTGCCGACCATCGCTGAGAATGCAGCTGCCGCCGCTCAGCCCGTTTTGGGGCGGCGCGGCGACAGGCGTATAGCGCGGGAAAAAGCGCGACAGCACTTCGTCGCGCGTGAGCTTATTGTTGCTGAACAGCACCTTTGCCTGACCAGATAATTTCGCCGGTCTGTACCAGCATTAGCTGCATTTTCAGCTCAGGGGAATTGACGTTGCCGGTCGCGTTGGAATAGAGCACGTACTGTGCGCCAACGGTACGCGCAATACCCATCGCTTTACTGCGGCTGCCAAGGCTATCCTGCGGCGACAGGCCAAGCTGCTGTTTAGCTACGCCCAGCTGCTGCTGCGAGACCAGGGTGAATTTTCCATTGCCTTCCAGCGCGTTGCGCAGCGCCGTGGTGGCCTCTCCCGCATTCAACGTGCCGTTGGTGCGGTTATTGACGCTGTCGACCAGCAAAATGCTGCCCGCATTTACGCCGCTGGCCTGCAGCATCTGCCCAATCATCGGCTGCACCGCGGAATTCCAGTCAAAATGACGCACGCGCGGCGCCGGCTGCGCTGGCTGCTCGCCGTGTTCAATCGGACCCGGCTGCGTAGGTATCACGGGAATAGTCGGCACAGTCGGCTGCGGCTGAACGGGCTGCTGCGGCTTCGGCTGCGCTTCCTCAACGGGAGCGGGTTCCTGACGTTGACCCACGCATCCGGCAAGGAATATCGCCAGTGCGGTAACTAATGCATAGCGACATAGTTTAATCATTACGATTACCTCTTACAGATAAAGATAAAGTCGGGCCTTGTGCGCCCCCAGAATATTGGCGCTGCCATAAAGCGTAACGGAAGAGTGCGCAGGCACAGTTATGCTGCGCGCGGACTCCAGCGGATGCATTTCCAGCCCTCTGGCGTCATACCAGAAAAAGCGATAATGCACGGTCACCGGTACCTGGCGTTCATTGAACAATCGGGTGGTCGCCGTCGCCTGAATCTCGGATGCGGTCACCGTCGGTACTTCAGCGCTGATGCCCGCTGCCAGTACGTTTGATTCCATCACCAGACTTTGCTGATCGCTGACCGGAATTTCCGGATGCGAACTGCACCCGGCCAGTAACGTCACGGCCAGAAGTGCGCCGAAGTGGGCTGCGCGCATGAATGTTAACCTTTATGAGCCAGCATCGGGCCTAACGGACGGCCGCCCAGCAGGTGCATATGGACATGGTAGACCTCCTGGCCCCCGTGGCGATTGCAGTTGACGATCAGGCGATAGCCATCGTCGGCAAGCCCCTCATCGCGGGCGATTTTCGCCGCGACGGTCATCATGCGTCCCAGGGCAAGCTCGTGCTCTGCGGTCACATCGTTGACGGTGGGAATCAGGATATTGGGAACGATCAGAATATGGGTTGGCGCCTGCGGAGAGATGTCGCGAAAAGCGGTCACGAGCTCATCCTGATAAACCACATCCGACGGGATCTCCCGGCGAATGATTTTGCTGAAAATCGTTTCTTCTGCCATGACTGATTCCTTAATAATTTTTATACCGTGCTCTGGCCTGCCTCTGCAGGTAAACGCGGATGCACAGGATTCCCCTAAGAGTATGAGCGAGTTACTCCCCCTCTTTCAACCTGAATGCGTTTTTTCTTACGCGACCAGGCGCTTAGCTGCTGACGGATTAAGCGTTTCTTCGCTGTATGCCCCCCCGGTACCGGTCAACAAGACCCGGGTACAGCCGTTTTCCCGCTTGTTTACACATTAAATATTAATGCGTATATTTCTCATTTGCATTCAAAGCAAATACAGTGCACTGACGATCTACCGCGGCCATCGCGCCGCAGCAAATAACAACAATCACACGATCAAGGGCTTATGATGTCTCTCTCCACCAACTTTCGGGATGGGCGTAACGCGCCGTCCCTGCTTGCTATGGGTATCGCGCTGGCGATCTTTCCCAACCTCAGTCAGGCAGCCGGCACGTCCGAAGACACTATTATTGTAGAAGGTTCCGCAGATAGCGCCTCGGAGACACAAGAGCAGGACTACAGCGTCAGAACCACCTCAGCCGGGACTAAAATGGAGATGGCCCAGCGCGATATCCCGCAATCGGTCAGTATCATTACCGAACAGCGGATGCGGGATCAGCAGCTGCAAACGCTGGGCGACGTCATGGACCATACCATGGGGATCAGCAGCAGCCAGGCGGACTCAGACCGCACCAGCTATTATTCCCGCGGTTTTGAGATCGACAATTATATGGTCGATGGCATTCCGACCTGGTTTGAATCTCGCTGGAATTTGGGCGACGCGCTTTCCGATATGGCCCTCTTCGAACGGGTTGAGGTCGTACGCGGCGCCAACGGCTTGCTGACGGGTACCGGCAACCCTGCCGCGTCGGTCAATATGATCCGCAAGCACGCGAGCAGCCGGGAGTTCAAGGGAAACGTCTCCGCGGAGTACGGCAGCTGGAATAAGCAGCGCTACGTTGCTGATATGCAAAGCCCGCTGACTGACGATGGCAGCGTACGGGCGCGCATTATCGCCGGTTATCAAAACAATGACTCGTGGCTGGATCGCTATAACAGCGAAAAAACGTTCTTCTCCGGCATTCTTGATGCCGATCTCGGTACGTCGTCCGCTTTATCCGCTGGCTACGAGTATCAGCGTATCGACGTGAATAGCCCGACATGGGGTGGCCTGCCTCGCTGGAATACCGATGGCAGCAAGAACCACTATGATCGCGCCCACAGCACCGCGCCCGACTGGGCCTATAACGACAAAGAGATCAACAAGGTCTTCGTCACGCTGAAACAGCGCTTTGCCGATACCTGGCAGGCAACGATGAATGCCACCCATTCTGAGATCACGTTCGACAGCAAGATGATGTACGTGGACGCGTATGTCAACAAAGCGACCGGAATGCTGGTGGGCCCCTATAGCAGCTACGGCCCGGGCTATGATTACGTCGGCGGTACCGGCTGGAATAGCGGCAAACGTAAAGTCGACGCCGTTGACCTGTTCGCCGACGGCGGCTACGACCTGTTTGGTCGCCAGCACAACCTGATGATCGGCACCAGCTACAGTAAACAAAACAACCGCTATTTCAGTTCGTGGGCAAACGTCTTTCCCGATGAGGTTGGCAGCTTCTATAGCTTCAATAGCGCGACATTCCCGGAAACCAGCTGGGGCCCGCAGAGCCTGGCGCAGGACGATACCACGCGAATGAAGTCGCTGTATGCGGCGACGCGTTTTTCCCTGCTTGACCCGCTGCATCTGATTCTTGGCGTCCGCTATAACAACTGGAGCATCGAGACGCTAACCTACACGATGGAGAAAAACCATACCACCCCGTACGCCGGGCTGGTTTACGACATCAACGACAGCTGGTCGGCCTACACCAGCTATACCTCGGTCTTCCAGCCGCAGAATAAGCGCGATAGTTCCGGAAAATACCTGACCCCGGTTACCGGAAACAACTATGAAGTGGGCCTGAAGTCGGACTGGATGGACAGCCGGTTAACGACGACGCTCGCCCTATTCCGCATCGAGCAGGATAACCTCGGCCAGGCGACCGGCGGGCAAATCCCCGGCAGCAATGGCGAAGCAGCCTATAAAACCGTCGACGGTACCGTAAGCAAAGGGGTGGAGTTCGAAATCAACGGGGCGGTTACCGATAACTGGCAGATGACCTTTGGGGCGACGCGTTTTGTCGCTGAAGACAATGAAGGCAATGCGGTGAATCCCAACCTGCCGCGTACCAGCGTCAAGCTGTTCACCCGCTACCGTCTGCCGGTAATGCCTGAACTGACCGTCGGCGGCGGCGTTAACTGGCAGAACCGGGTGTATAAAGATACCGCGACGCCGTACGGGACGTTCCGTGCGGAACAAGGCAGCTACGCGCTGGTGGATGTGTTCACTCGCTACCAGGTCACTAAAAATTTTGCTGTGCAGGGTAACGTCAATAACCTGTTCGACAAAACCTACGACACCAACGTCGATGGTTCCATCGTCTACGGCGAACCGCGCAACGTCAGCATTACGGCCAGCTATCAGTTCTGATCTCTGCTTAACGTGACAAAAGCCGCGGGCGCGCTTTTAACGCCTGCGGCCATTAAAAAAGGCAGCCCGTAGGCTGCCTTAGTCTCCCCATATCACAACTTAGCTGTTGCGGATGTATTCATCCATTTCAGTTTTCAGGTTATCGGATTTGGTACCGAAAATAGCCTGAACGCCTGAACCTGCAACAACCACGCCTGCGGCACCCAGTTTTTTCAGGCCAGCCTGATCAACTTTCGCCACATCCGCCACGCTCACGCGCAGACGAGTGATACATGCGTCGAGGTTAGTAATGTTCTCTTTACCGCCGAACGCGGCAATCAGAGCCGGAGCCATTTCGCTGGTCGCGCCAGCTTTGCTGTCTTCGGTGGCGTCTTCACGACCCGGGGTTTTCAGATCCAGCGCTTTGATCAGCACGCGGAACACCACGTAGTAAACAATCGCGTAGCAGATACCGACGATCGGGAACAGCCACAGCTTGCTGCTGTTGCCAGACAGAACGATGAAGTCGATCAGACCGTGAGAGAACGACGTACCGTCACGCATACCCAGCAGGATACAGATCGGGAAGGCCAGACCTGCCAGAATCGCGTGGATGATGTACAGGATCGGCGCAACGAACATGAACGAGAACTCGATCGGCTCGGTAATACCGGTCAGGAACGAGGTCAGCGCTGCGGAGATCATGATACCGCCCACTTTCGCGCGGTTTTCTGGTTTGGCAGAGTGCCAGATAGCGATAGCGGCGGCCGGCAGACCGTACATTTTGAACAGGAAGCCGCCGGACAGTTTGCCCGCAGTCGGGTCGCCTGCCATATAGCGCGGAATATCACCGTGGAAGACCTGACCTGCTGCGTTGGTGTATTCACCAATCTGCATCTGGAAAGGAACGTTCCAGATGTGGTGCAGACCAAACGGCACCAGGCAGCGCTCAATGAAGCCGTAGATACCGAACGCGACAACCGGGTTCTGGTAAGCGGCCCACTGGGAGAAAGTCTGGATTGCGGTACCGATCGGTGGCCAGATAAAGGACAGGATCACGCCAGTGAAGATCGCTGCCAGGCCGGAGATAATTGGCACAAAACGCTTGCCCGCAAAGAAGCCCAGATACTCAGGCAGCTTAATGCGATAGAAGCGGTTGAACATGTAGGCTGCGATGGCACCGGAGATGATACCGCCGAGGACGCCGGTATCCGCCAGGTGTTTAGCCGCAATCTCTTCAGCAGGTAAATGCAGAACCAGAGGTGCAACCACGGCCATGGTTTTCACCATGATGCCGTAAGCGACGACCGATGCCAGAGCGGATACGCCGTCGTTATTGGTGAAGCCAAGTGCGACACCGATAGCAAAAATCAGCGGCATGTTAGCGAAGACCGAACCGCCCGCTTCCGCCATGACGTGGGAAACTACGGCTGGCAGCCAGCTGAAGTTTGCGGAACCGACGCCCAGCAGGATACCTGCGATAGGCAGTACGGATACCGGCAGCATCAGCGATTTACCGACCTTCTGCAGGTTAGCAAATGCATTCTTAAACATAATTGAGAGTGCTCCTGAGTATTTGGTGCTTTTTTACGTTTTCACGCATTGGCCCGGGGGGAGAACCGCGCCGTGGACAGGACATCTAAGCGCCCTTTATTTATTACACAGAGTAAAATAATTACCGGGATGATTGTTTGACGGCTATCACGTTTCAATCAGACACCCATTAAAAACTGACATTGATTTACATAACTCGTGTCTGAATGTTGCCAAAAAACCTTCACCGCCCCATTTGTGGCGGTGAACTTTACTCGCTTTAGCTATTAATTACGAGCCTTAAAATAATAAGCAATATCAGAGAGGTTGCAGCCGGGAGGGGTCAATATGAAAAAGCGTCGCGAAATTTTCAGTCGTCTGTTGTGCCAGCTGCTCCAGCGATACGCCCTTGAGGACCGCCATATACTCGGCGACGTCCCTGACCATCGCCGGCTGGTTCTCTTTGCCGCGATGCGGTACCGGCGCCAGATACGGCGAATCGGTCTCCACCAGCAGGCGATCGAGAGGTACATAGCGCGCAGCATCGCGAAGCTGCTCCGCATTACGGAACGTCACAATGCCGGAAAACGAGATATAGAACCCCATATCCAGCAGCTTACCCGCTGTCTCCCTATCCTCAGTGAAACAGTGTAGTACGCCACCGCAATCCGTCACTTTTTCTTCGCGTAAAATTTCCAGCGTATCGGCGCGGGCATCGCGGGTGTGAACAATAACCGGCTTATTCAGCTCCCGGCCTATACGGATATGATCGCGAAACGACGCCTGCTGACGCGCTTTTGTTTCCGGCGTGTAGAAATAATCGAGCCCGGTCTCGCCCATCGCGACGACGCCGTTCTCTGCTGCGAGTTTGCGCAGCTCTTCAACGTCATACTCTTCATCCTGGTTTAACGGATGGACGCCGCAGGAAAAAACGACGTCGTGACGCTGCCCCACCAGCTCGCGCATACCGCGGTATCCCGGCAGCGTCGTCGCCACCGCCAGGCAAAATTTCACATCGCGCGCGGAAGCCTTTGCCAGTACATCGTCCACATCTTTATGCAGCGTTTGATAATCCAGGCCATCGAGATGGCAATGGGAGTCGACTAAAAACATGATGTCTCTCTCAGAGGTGGGATACGGGAAGAACCGCCCCGGGTTGCAGGTAATGTTCCCAGCGCAGAAGGCGCTCGGTTAGCAGCAGTTCGCGATTAATGCCGACAACGCTCAACAGCTGTTCGCGGCAGGCGCTGACGTCACGCGCAATCGCCTGCAGGCGCGCCGCCGGCAGCGCAGCGGCCAGCTGATTGACCAGTGGCCAGGCGTCCGGATTGCTGATAAGCGTAATCCCCTGCTGCCTTTTTTGCGCATCGACCAGCAGCGATGCCAGCCAGTGCAGGCGAATCGCGGCCTGTTCATGGTTCAAAATCGGCAACAGCGTCAGCCAGTCGCCGTGAGTTAAAATATTACCCAGGATCTGACAAAGCTGCTGGCGCGGTGCCCAGTGAGTATCCTGCAGCAGATCCAGCGCTGCCGCTGGCGCGTTGGCGCTCAGCCGCAGCGCCGCGAGCAGCGCGTCTTGTGACATCGTCACTTCACGCTCTAACCACGCCAGCGCGTAGCGTTCTGTAGGCGGAGCAAGGTGATACAAACGACAGCGGCTGCGCAGCGTTGCCAGCAGGCGCGCTAGCTCCTGACAGGCCAGGAAGAACCAGGTATTCTCCGGCGGCTCCTCCAGCGTTTTCAGCAGCGCGTTTGCCGCCGCATCCGTCAGCATAGCGGCATCGCCTATCCACACCACCTTCGCGCCGCCAAGCCGGGCGTGCTCATAAAGCTTTTCGCTCACTTCGCGCACGGCATCGATCCCGAGCGAGCTCTTCCCCTTTTCCGGGGCCAACGCATAATAATCAGGATGGGTACCGGCCTGCATCAGCTGACAGCTGTGGCAATGACCGCAGCTTTTATGCCCTTCCGGCTGGCGGCACATCAGAAAGCGACAAAGCGCGTAAATCAGCGCATCGCTCCCCATGCCCGGCAGCGCCTGGACCATCAGCGCATGGTGGCCCCGTCCCGCCTGATAGCTGGCAACCAGCTGTTCAAAGGGCGGGCGTAACCACGGATACCATTTCATGGGAGTTGCTCCGCAACCCACCGATTCACCACCGCACGGATGTCGCGCTCGACGGCCTCCAGCGGCTGGGTGGCGTCAACGGTGCGGATGGTGGGATCCTGCGCCGCCAGTTCAAGGTAGCGCGCGCGAGTTCGATTAAAGAAATCCAGCGACTCCTGCTCAATTCGGTCAAGTTCGCCGCGGGCGCGGGCGCGCTTCAGGCCCACCTCCGGAGTCACATCAAGATAAAGCGTCAGATGGGGACGAAAGTCTCCCAGTACCGCGTCACGCAGGGTCGCCAGCATCGTCTGGTCGATACCGCGACCGCCGCCCTGATAGGCCTGGGTAGAGAGATCGTGACGATCGCCAATGACCCATTGACCGCGCGCCAGAGCGGGTTTAATCACCGTCTCTACCAGCTGTACGCGCGCCGCGTAAAACATCAGCACTTCCGCTTTATCATTAATCACTTCATCGCCGGTGGACTGAATATCCAGCACCAGGCTGCGCAGCTTCTCGGCCAGAATGGTGCCGCCCGGTTCGCGGGTAAACACCATATCGCTAACGCCCAGCTGTTTTAGCGTCTCTACCACACATTCACGCGCGGTGGTTTTCCCTGCGCCCTCCAGGCCCTCGATGACGATATAGTTACTGCGCATTTTTTTCCTTAAGTACTTTCAAATAATCCTGAACCGAGCGGTTATGGCTGGCCAGGTTGGTGTTAAACGTATGCCCGCCCTTACCGTCCGCGACAAAATAAAGATACGGCGTTTTCGCCGGATGCGCGGCGGCGTTCAGCGAGGCCTCGCCCGGTGCGGCAATGGGTCCGGGCGGCATACCGTTAATGGCATAGGTATTGTAAGCGGTCGGCGTTTCCAGGTCTTTACGCGTCAATTTGCCATTATAACTCTCCCCCATCCCGTAAATCACGGTGGGATCGGTTTGCAGACGCATGCCGATACGTAAACGATTAATAAATACCGATGCGACGCGGTCGCGCTCTTCCGGCAGCGCCGTCTCTTTTTCAATGATAGAGGCCATCGTCAGCAGCTGATTCTTATCATGATACGGCAGATTCTCCATCCGCCCTTCCCAGGTTTTATCGACCGCGGCAACCATCTTCTGATGCGCGCGCTTAAGGATCGCCACATCGCTGGTATTGGCGGTATACATCCAGGTATCCGGCCAGAACCAGCCTTCAACCCAATCGGGATGTTCCAGTTCAAGGGCCTTCGCCACGGTTTCATAGCTGTCATCCGCCAGCGTATGCTTGACGTAAGGCGCATCGCGCAGCTGACGCAGGTAGTCACTCACCCGCATACCTTCAACGAAGCGCAGCGGAAACTGCGCCTCTTTACCGCTGGCGAGCAGCTGCAGCATCTGGCGTACCGTCATATCAGGCGTGAAGCGATAGGTCCCGGCTTTAAAGTGGGACAGCTCAGGCTTGATGCGCAGCAACCACTGGAACACCCGAGGGCGGTTAATGACTTTATCGCTATACAGCTGTTGCCCAAGCGCCAGGCGCCCCGTTCCGGCCTCAAGGGTAAAGATGGTCTCTTCTTTAATCAGTAACTTACTGTCCGCCAGCTGGCGAACTTTCCACATACCGATGCCCGCGGCGATGCCCAGCACCACCACCAACAGCAGAATGAAACGTAACATTTTCTTCATGGCTAATCAGACAGCTCACACAAGGGGGCTAAAAAATGATAAAGCTCGCGCGTGGACCAACGTTTATCGTTCCAGCGGAGAACAGGCACCAGCGGCATTAATGCGTTACAGACAAGGACCTCGTCGGCTTCGCGTAACGCCTCGGGGCGCATGGTGGCTTCGACAACGCGAAACGGCGATGGTGCCAGCTTAGCGAGAATGTACTGGCGCATAATACCGTTGACCCCCGCCTGATCGAGGCGCGGGGTAAAGACGTCGGATCCTTTACGCCAGAATAAGTTCGCGGCACAGCATTCCGTAAGCCACCCGTCGCTGTCAAGGACCAGCGCTTCATCGGCGTCCGTCTGCTCAAGATGAGAACGAATCAGCACCTGCTCCAGCCGATTAAGGTGTTTGAGGCCGGCGAGCGAGGGATTGCGTCCCAGCCTGACAGGGCTCAACGTCACGGAGATCCCCTCCTCGCACCAGCGAAGATAGTGCTCCGGCCAGGGCGATACGCTGAGGATTCTCACGGGATTCACGCAGCCGGCAGCGCTGTATCCGCGCCCCCCCGCCCCGCGCGTGATGATGACCTTCAGCACGCCATCCTGATGGGGCTGTGCCAGATGCGCCATCTCCTGCGCTAATAGCGCCCAGTCGTCGTAGGGGATAAAGAGCTGTTCACAGGCCTTCTGCAGGCGGGCCAGATGGGCTGACAGCAGCTGAACCCGGCCTCTGACGATGCGCGCCGTGGTAAAGCAGCCATCGCCGAACTGAACGCTGCGATCGTTCACCGCAAGCGTTTCACTTTCAGCGCCATTTATCAAATACATAAAAGTCTCCTTATCGCTGGCCGGTTAGTTTCGCAGGAGGAGATACATTGAACAAGCGGAGAAAACTGAATAAAAAAAGGCCCGACGAGCGGGCCAGTTTTTCGATGAGCATTGACGTCAGCAAAGACGTGGCGTCAGGCGCGCATCACACCCTTTTAAAGATTAGCGAGCCGTTAGTGCCGCCGAAGCCGAAGGAGTTACACAGGGTATACTCCAGATCGCTAACCTGACGCGCTTCGTGCGGAATGAAGTCCAGATCGCAACCGTCATCCGGGTTATCCAGGTTGATGGTTGGCGGAACCGCCCGATCGCGCAGCGCGAGGATGGAGTAGATAGACTCTACTGCGCCCGCGGCGCCCAACAGGTGGCCGGTCATTGACTTAGTCGAGCTGACCATGACGCGGCTGGCAGCGTCACCGAAGACGGATTTCACCGCCTGCGCTTCTGCTTTATCGCCTGCCGGCGTAGAGGTGCCGTGGGCGTTGACGTAGCCAATCTGGCTAGCTTCAATGCCAGCATCACGAATGGCGTTCACCATCGCCAGCGCGGCTCCAGCACCATCTTCCGGTGGCGAAGTCATATGGTAGGCATCGCTGCTCATACCAAAGCCGACGATTTCCGCATAGATTTTCGCGCCGCGTTTTTTCGCGTGCTCATACTCTTCCAGCACGACCATGCCGGCGCCGTCGCCGAGCACGAAACCGTCACGCTCTTTATCCCATGGACGGCTTGCCGCCTGCGGGTTGTCATTGCGCGTGGACAGCGCGCGCGCTGCACCAAAGCCGCCTACGCCCAGCGGGGTACTGGCTTTTTCCGCACCACCGGCGACCATTGCGTCAGCATCGCCATAGGCGATAACGCGCGCGGCGTGACCAATGTTGTGTACGCCAGACGTGCAGGCGGTTGCGATGGAAATGCTTGGTCCACGCAGACCAAACATGATGGTCAGATGCCCGGCCACCATGTTAACGATTGTGGAAGGAACAAAGAACGGGCTGATCTTACGCGGTCCGCCTTTTACCAGCGAACTGTGGTTTTCTTCGATCAGGCCAAGCCCGCCAATACCGGAACCAATAGCGGCACCGATGCGGGTAGCATTCTCTTCCGTCACTTCAAGGCCAGAATCCTGCATGGCCTGAATGCCAGCGACAATTCCATATTGAATGAAGGCGTCCATCTTGCGCTGTTCTTTGCGCGAGATGAAGTCATCACAGTTAAAATCCTTTACTAAGCCAGCAAATTTCGTTGCATAGGCGCTAGTATCGAAATGGTCGATCAGGCTGATGCCACTCTGACCGGCAAGGAGAGCTTTCCAGGTAGACTCTACGGTATTGCCGACAGGAGACAACATGCCCAGTCCGGTCACAACTACACGACGCTTAGACACGGTTGTCCTCCAGGGAGGGAAAATAGATTCTTGTGGGACAAAATATAGATAAAACTCAGGCGGTCGAATGACCGCCTGGAGATGTTCACTTACGCCTGGTGGCCGTTGATGTAATCAATGGCAGCCTGAACAGTAGTGATTTTCTCAGCTTCTTCGTCCGGAATCTCAGTATCAAACTCTTCTTCCAGAGCCATTACCAGCTCAACGGTGTCAAGAGAATCAGCGCCCAGGTCTTCAACGAAGGAAGCATTGTTGGTAACTTCTTCCTGCTTAACGCCCAGCTGTTCGCCGATAATTTTCTTAACGCGTTCTTCGATAGTGCTCATACTCTTAAATTTCCTATCAAAACTCGCTTTCGCGATGGTTTTCGTAGTGTATAAAATGTTGAAAAATTTGCAACTAAATCCCGGCAGGTCTTACCACGATTTTACGCTATTTTGCGGCTGTTTGCCCTCATAACGCAAATCATTTTGTACAAAACATTACGGTGAACCGCACAGACTGCGCGGTTCCTGAGCGTTTTGCACAAATCTCGGTCAGACCATATACATTCCGCCGTTGACGTGCAGAGTTTCACCGGTGATGTAACTCGCTTCGTCAGAGGCTAAAAATGCCACCGCGCTGGCGATTTCATTTGGAGAGCCTAAGCGCCCCGCAGGAACTGCCGCCAGCGTACCCGCACGCTGCTCATCGGTCAGCGCACGCGTCATGTCCGTTTCAATAAAGCCCGGAGCAACAACGTTTACAGTAATTCCGCGGGACGCGACTTCACGCGCCAGCGACTTACTGAAACCGATCAGACCTGCTTTCGCCGCAGCGTAGTTAGCCTGACCAGCATTTCCCATGGTACCAACCACAGAACCGATAGTGATAATACGTCCATGACGCTTTTTCATCATAGCGCGCATTACCGCTTTTGACAGACGGAAAACAGATGACAGGTTGGTTTCGATAATATCGTTCCACTCATCATCTTTCATGCGCATTAACAGGTTATCACGAGTAATCCCGGCATTGTTCACCAGGATATCAACTTCACCAAATTCTGCGCGAATATTTCCCAGAACAGATTCGATAGATGCAGGATCGGTCACATTCAGCAGCAGACCTTTACCGTTAGCACCTAAATAATCGCTGATCGCCTGCGCGCCGCTCTCGCTGGTCGCAGTACCGATAACTTTCGCGCCACGGGCAACGAGCGTTTCAGCGATTGCGCGGCCAATCCCGCGACTTGCACCGGTAACCAGCGCGATTTTTCCTTCAAAACTCATGGTTTTCCTCTTTTATTGCTCAAGCGCCGCAGACATCGCCGCCGGCTCGTTAAGCGCGGAAGCGGTCAGGGTGTCAACAATACGTTTAGTCAGACCGGTGAGGACTTTACCCGGACCAACTTCATACAGATGCTCTACGCCCTGTGATGCCATAAATTCAACGGTTTTGGTCCACTGAACCGGACTATACAGCTGGCGAACCAGGGCATCACGGATAGCATCAGGCGCCGTTTCACTTTTCACGTCGACGTTGTTTACCACCGCAATCGTCGGCGCGTTAAAGGTGATTTTCTGCAGCTCAACCGCCAGTTTTTCCGCCGCCGGCTTCATCAGCGCGCAGTGGGACGGTACGCTGACCGGCAGCGGCAGGGCACGTTTCGCACCCGCAGCCTTACAGGCGGCTCCCGCGCGCTCTACGGCCTCTTTGTTACCCGCAATAACCACCTGTCCTGGCGAGTTAAAGTTTACCGGAGAAACCACCTGCCCTTCAGCAGATTCTTCGCAGGCTTTGGCAATCGCAGCGTCGTCAAGCCCGATGATCGCGGACATCGCACCGGTACCTTCCGGTACCGCTTCCTGCATAAACCTGCCGCGCATCTCAACCAGGCGGACGGCATCAGCAAAATCAATAACGCCTGCGCATACCAGCGCAGAGTATTCGCCGAGGCTGTGGCCCGCCAGCAAAGCGGGCGCTTTACCGCCCTGCTGCTGCCAGACGCGATACAGCGCTACGGAGGCGGTCAGCAGAGCCGGCTGCGTCTGCCAGGTTTTGTTCAACTCTTCCGCCGGGCCCTGCTGTGCAAGCGCCCACAGATCGTAACCCAACGCCGCAGAGGCTTCACGGAACGTCTCTTCAATGACCGGGTAAGCGGCCGCCATGTCTGACAGCATCCCGACACTCTGAGAGCCCTGTCCCGGGAACACAAAAGCAAATTGCGTCATGTTTAAATCCTTATCCTAAAAACGAACCAGCGCGGAACCCCAGGTGAAACCACCACCGAAGGCTTCCAGCAGAATAAGCTGACCACGTTGAATGCGGCCATCGCGAACGGCTTCATCCAGCGCACAGGGAACAGATGCCGCCGACGTATTGCCGTGTCTGTCGAGCGTGACGACCACGTTGTCCATCGACATGCCCAGCTTCTTCGCCGTGGCGCTGATAATACGCAGGTTGGCCTGATGCGGCACCAGCCAGTCAAGCGCAGAGCGCTCGAGGTTGTTCGCAGCTAAAGTCTCGTCCACGATGTGCGCCAGCTCGGTTACCGCCACCTTAAAGACTTCATTACCCGCCATCGTCAGATAGATGGGGTTTTCCGGTTCGACGCGATCGGCGTTCGGCAGCGTCAGCAGCTCGCCGTAGCTGCCATCCGCGTGCAGATGGGTGGAGATGATGCCCGGCTCTTCAGAAGCGCCCAGCACCACGGCACCGGCGCCATCGCCAAAAATAATAATGGTTCCGCGATCGGCAGGATCGCAGGTGCGCGCCAGCACGTCAGCGCCGATCACCAGCGCGTAATCCACCGCACCGTTTTTCACGTATTGATCGGCAACGCTGAGCGCGTAGGTGAACCCCGCGCAGGCCGCAGCGACGTCAAACGCCGGGCAGCCTTTAATACCCAACATTGATTGAATCTGGCAAGCCGAGCTAGGAAACGCATGGGTACCGGAGGTGGTCGCAACAATAATCAGACCAATTTGCTCCGGCTTGACGCCCGCCATGTCCAGCGCATTCTTAGCGGCTTCAAGGCCCATCGTAGCAACTGTTTCATTCGGTGCGGCAATACGACGCTCGCGGATACCGGTACGAGTAACAATCCACTCGTCAGACGTATCGACCATATTTTCCAGTTCAGCGTTCGTACGCACGTGCTCAGGCAGATAGCTGCCGGTACCAATAATCTTCGTATACATGTACGCTCAGTCACTCTTGGGTAATATACCGGGTTAACTCAAACTGCGAGGCGTCAGTCGTTGCCGGTCATCCGGGTTTGAGGCCTGGAATTTCCGCTTCTGCCGCCTTCAGGCAATTCGAAACCTGCAGGGTATAAAGATTCCAGGCGAGCGGCAATTCGCTGAGGAACCTGCCGCTGCACAGCCTGCACTGCCTGCTCTATCGCGACGCAAAAAGCGCGCTGATTGGCAGCCCCATGACTTTTAATCACGGAACCGCGTAATCCTAACAGACAGGCACCATTATACTGGTCGGGGTTGAGGTGACTGAATCGCCTCGACAGGCTTTTTTGTAACCAACGCTTTAATAAAAGCAGCCACCACGACCTTTTTTTCCCCTCTCCCTGTGATTTCAACAGTGAAAGGAACATTCTGACAACACCTTCCATCGTTTTTAATGTGACGTTGCCCGTGAATCCATCACAAACCAAAACATCCGTCTTGCCCGTCAACAATTCGTTGGCTTCCAGATACCCAATATAGTTGAGGGTTGGCAGGGTCTTCAAAACCGCCGCCGCGTCGCGAATGCTGCTGAGACCTTTCATCTCTTCTTCGCCGATATTCAGAAGCGCAACGCGGGGATCCTTAATACCGATCGCTTCTTCGGCAAGAACCGCCCCCATGATGGCAAACTGCACCAGCATTGTGCTATCGCAATCCACGTTAGCGCCTAAATCCAGCACCACCGTTTTGCCCTTCAGCTGATGTGGCAACATAGTAACCAGCGCAGGGCGCTCAATCCCCTCAATGGGCTTAAGCAGCAGCTTCGCCAGCCCCATCAGCGCTCCGGTATTACCCGCACTGACGCAGGCCTCCGCCCGCCCTTCTTTCACTAACTCAAGCGCAATGCGCATTGAGCTACCGCGACTGGCGCGAATCGCTTGCGCGGGTCGAGCATCACTGGCAATAACTGACTGCGCAGGGATAACCTGCAGACGTGAACGTTGTTCAAAATCAGCTTTGGCAAGTAATGGCGCGATAGTGTCGGGATCGCCGACTAAAAGAAGTGTGAGTTGTGAATTAGAGTTCAGTGCCTGCAATGCTGCAGGCACTGTCACGGAAGGGCCAAAATCCCCGCCCATGACATCTAACGCCAGGGTTAGACGTGTCAAGGTATCGTCGCTGCTCGGTTCGGTTATTCCCCAGTTACCCGGGGAGATCCTCACTAAGCTTCATCACGCTTTTACTCTTCGTCTTTCACGCGGCAAGTGCGTTGACTACGCTCGTTCACACCAGTCACATAGTGAGCTATGCTCCTGGTGCTTCTCTCGCTTGCGTCTTCTTGCAACGCGAAATCCATGGAGTAATGCGTGATTACTTAGCGATAACCTTGCGACCGCGGTAGAAACCGTCGGCAGTGATGTGGTGACGCAGGTGTTTTTCACCAGAAGCTTTGTCTACAGACAGGCTGGTGACTGCGGTCAGCGCGTCATGGGAACGACGCATGCCACGTTTGGAACGGGTTGGTTTATTCTGTTGTACGGCCATGGACCTTACTCCTCAATTACTTATGCTTTAAGCTGGCTAATACGGCAAATGGATTTGGTTTTTGTGCCTCTTCAGGCAGTTCACCAAAGACCATGTCCGCGTCGGACACTTCACAGTGTTCAGAATCATGCACCGGAACTACGGGCAAGGCGAGGATGATTTCATCTTCAACCAGCGCCAGCAGATCGATTTCACCGAATTCGTTAACCTCAATCGGCTCATACGCTTCCGGCAGTGCTTCGGCCTGTTCGTCATTTCTGACGGGGCTGAAACAATACGTTGTGTGAACATGATGGGGGAACGGTTTCCCGCAACGCTGACATTCGAGGGTTACCGACACCGTCGCATCGCCGCTTAAAACGGCAAGACGCTGGTTATCGATAGCGAACGACATGCTGCATTCCACATCGCTGTCCACGCTGACAACAGAATCAGCGACACGCACAGCCTGATCACGGGTATAGATACCTTGGTAATCTAAGCGTTTTTGAGCCGTGCGAACCGGATCGAGAGTCAGGGGTAATTTTACCTTTTGCATAGGGCGCGCATATTAACTTTGTAACGTCATAGAGTCAAAGAAAAAGGCAGCCTCAGGTTGCCTTTTGCCATTTATTCGCACACATTGCGGCGCATAGTTTAAAATGATGCTCTGCGAAGCGCTATATGTGGATGAAAAAATATGTCTGAACTAATCCTCGCGTCAACCTCGCCGTGGCGGCGAATGCTGCTGGAAAAACTGTCGGTGCCTTTTGAATGCGCTGCGCCGAACGTTGATGAAACCCCGCTGCCCGGCGAACCTGCCCGCCAGCTGGTGATGCGTCTGGCGCAGGCAAAGGCGCAGGCCCTTGCCGCACGCTACCCACAGCACCTCATTATAGGCTCCGATCAGGTTTGTGTCCTGGACGGTGAAATTACCGGCAAACCGCATACGGAAGAAAACGCCCATCGCCAGCTGAGAAAGGCCAGCGGCACCATCGTCACGTTCTATACCGGCCTGGCGCTGTACAATTCCGCCAACGGTCATCTACAAACGGAATGCGAACCTTTCGACGTTCATTTCCGCCGTTTAAGCGACCAGGAAATTGAGAGCTATATCCGCAAGGAAAACCCGCTGCAGTGCGCCGGAAGCTTTAAAAGCGAAGGTTTAGGCATCACGCTATTCGAACGGCTTGAGGGGCGCGATCCCAACGCGCTGGTCGGTTTGCCGCTCATTGCCCTGTGCCAGATGCTGCGCCGGGAAGCGTTGAATCCCCTGCTCACGTAAACATGATAAAGGCCTCCCGATCCCACGCGGTCTCTTCCTGAGGCCGCGTGCCGCCACTTTACAACGCGTTTTACCCGCTGCCCAACGGAGCAGAGCAGGTTTACCCCAACTTAATTAATGCATCGCCTGTCACAGTTTATTTTACCCGCGCCATTAGAATCCATTATGAAACGTTGTTTTATTTTTAAATGGAGCCACTATGCCAACCCGCGCTACGCTTTTGACCCTCACCCTGCTGGCCGCCGCCGGCGTTAATGCCCATGACTGGCAGCGCCAGGGCATCGTAGAGGGCAATCTCCCCGCCTCCTGGCAGCAGTTGAAAGCGCAGATGACCTACCCGGACTCGTGGCTCTCTGGCCACTACCGTGATTTTGAGCAATGGCGACAGCAGGCCCGTACGCTGCTTCGGCAGTCTCTGCTAACCCCGGCGTCGACACTCCCCTTCGCGCCGCAAACGCTGATGAGAGAAAATCGAGGCGCGTATACCGCCGAGAAGCTGGCCTTCAACGTAACCGACGATAACAGGATTGCCGCGCTGATGTTGACGCCAAATTCCCCCGGCCCTCACCCGGCAATTGTTCTGCTGCACGACCATGGCTCAAAGTTTGATATCGGTAAGGAGAAGCTAATCCGTCCGTGGAACGACGCTGCACGGCTGGCCAGCGCTGAGGCGTGGGCGGATAAATTTTTCAGCGGTCGGTTTATCGGCGATGAACTGGCGCAGCGCGGCTATGTCGTCATCGCCATTGATAGCCCGGGTTGGGGGGACCGAGGGCCGATGGTCTACGAGCAGCAGCAGGCCCTCGCCAGCAACTACTTTAACCTGGGGCGCTCGCTGGCTGGTGAAGTCGCCTATGAAGATCTGCGTACCGTCGATTTCCTCAGCACTTTAAAAACGGTTGATAGTCAACGCATTGGGGTCGTGGGTTTCTCAATGGGCGGTTTTCGCGCCTGGCAGCTGGCCGCCCTGTCTGACAAAGTCGCCGCGACTGCGGTTATCTCCTGGTTTGGAACCTGGAACGGCCTGATGCAGCCTGGCAACAACGTTTTGCGCGGCCAGTCGGCGTTTTATATGCTTCACCCTGGCTTATCCGGACGCCTCGATATTCCCGATATCGCCAGCATTGCCGCGCCAAAACCGATGCTTATTTACAGCGGCGGACAAGATAAGCTCTTCCCGGCGGAAGCCGTTAACGAGGCCTTCGCAAAAGTACATAAAGTGTGGGCGTCGCAAAACGCGCAGGATAAGCTGGAAACAAAAACGTGGCCGGAAGTGGGCCACGTTTTTAATCAACAACAGCAGGAAGAAGTTTTCCCCTGGCTTGCCAGGTGGCTCAAACCCTGAGCCTGAGCGCGGTTATTTCGCGTTACGCAAGACCTGCAGGCAGCGCTTAAGCTGATTATCTAAGGGGGCTTCAATGCGCATAATCTCCCCGCTACCCGGATGGGTAAACTTCAGCGCCGCCGCATGCAGAAACAGCCGGTTAAGGCCGGTGCCCGCCAGCTGCTTATCAAATTCACGGTCGCCGTAGCGGTCGTCAAAAGCAATAGGGTGGCCGGCGTATTGCGTATGCACGCGGATTTGATGCGTACGACCGGTCACCGGGCTGCAGCGCACCAGCGTCGCATGGGTATAACGCTCTTCAACTTTAAAGCGCGTCTCCGACGGTTTCCCCTCCTGGTTAACCCGCACAATGCGCTCACCGCTCTGCAGAATATTTTTCAGCAGCGGTGCCTGCACCACTTTAGTATGCGACTGCCACTGCCCGCGCACCAGCGCCAGGTAATCCTTCTGCATTCCTTTGTCGCGCAGCTGCTCGTGCAGGGAACGCAGCGCGGAGCGCTTTTTGGCGACCAGCAGCACGCCGGAGGTGTCGCGATCCAGGCGATGCACCAGCTCCAGGAAACGCGCTTCCGGACGCAGCGCGCGCAGACCTTCAATTACGCCAAAGCTCAATCCGCTGCCGCCGTGTACCGCCGTTCCGGAAGGCTTGTTAAGCACCAGGATATGATCGTCTTCATATAAAATCACATCGGCCAGCGCGGCCACTTTTTGCAGGTGTGGAGAGACCGCCTCTTCTTCTTTCTCAGAGACGCGAACCGGCGGGATGCGCACTTCGTCGCCGGCTTCCAGTTTATATTCCGGCTTCACGCGCTTTTTGTTAACCCGCACCTCGCCTTTACGCAAGATGCGATAAATCATGCTCTTCGGTACGCCCTTCAGCTGCGTACGCAAAAAGTTGTCGATACGTTGCCCGGCTTCATCATCAGCAATGGCAACCATTTTTACGCTTGGGATCTCAGTTTTCATGGTGCGCGATTCTAAATAGCCCGACGCATTAGCGCCACTCATTTTTATATGCTTATATTTATCATCATCCGGATTTCACAGTACGCTTCATCATCGTTTTGTTTGTTATTAGAACAATCTGTATACGCGGGTGAAAAAACTGTGAGTAACCGGGTGATAAAAGGTGAAAGTCAACTTGCTATAACGAGCTTAGCAATGGAATAATGATGCAGTATTCCGTGCTGAAACTTGTTAGAACAAGAAATTAGCGGAATGACCAATTTTGTCTGACCGATCATCAACGCAGCAATGGCGTAAGACGTATTGATCTTTCAGACAGTTAGCGGGCTGCGGGTTGCAGTCCTTACCGGTACAGGCTCTATGGATTTCACGTCGCAGGAAGGCGTTCACACTGGGATATCCCGGCGCTCATCTGGATCAAATGATTAAGATGAGCAGGTTAAGCCGCCACGCCTGCTGCATGAAAAACGATGGGTATAAATGGAATCTTCTCTGGTGATACATCCCAGGCAGTTCCCCTGATAAGTGCGCTGTGTTTCCGTTTGAAATACAGGCGACCGACACTCTGCGCCTCTTAAGCGCGCGACAGCCGTGAGGTTGGCGACGTGAAACAGACACGAGGCCATCGGTTTTCCCCGGTAAGGCGTTACTCTGCCCGTAGCTTAGTCGTCAATGTAAGAATAATGAGTAAGTTACGATGAAAAGAATGTTAATCAACGCAACTCAGCAGGAAGAGTTGCGCGTCGCCCTTGTTGATGGGCAGCGCCTGTACGACCTGGATATCGAAAGCCCCGGGCACGAACAGAAAAAAGCGAACATCTACAAAGGCAAAATCACTCGTATTGAACCTAGCCTCGAAGCCGCATTTGTTGATTATGGTGCCGAGCGTCATGGTTTCCTCCCTCTCAAAGAAATTGCCCGCGAATACTTCCCTGCCAACTACAATTCTCACGGTCGTCCAAACATCAAGGACGTGCTGCGTGAAGGCCAGGAAGTGATTGTCCAGATCGATAAAGAAGAGCGTGGCAATAAAGGCGCCGCGCTGACCACCTTTATCAGCCTGGCGGGTAGCTATCTGGTGCTGATGCCGAATAACCCACGCGCTGGCGGTATTTCACGCCGCATCGAGGGTGACGATCGCACCGAACTCAAAGAAGCGCTGGCCAGCCTTGAGCTGCCGGACGGCATGGGACTTATCGTTCGCACTGCTGGCGTCGGCAAATCCGCCGAAGCGCTGCAGTGGGACTTAAGCTTCCGCCTGAAGCACTGGGAAGCCATCCAGAAAGCCGCAGACAGCCGCCCTGCTCCGTTCCTGATCCATCAGGAAAGCAACGTCATCGTGCGCGCTTTCCGCGACTATCTGCGTCAGGATATCGGCGAAATCCTTATCGACAACCCGAAGGTGCTTGAGCTGGCTCGCCAGCACATTGCGGCGCTGGGTCGTCCGGATTTCAGCAGCAAAATCAAACTGTACACCGGGGAAATCCCGCTGTTCAGCCACTATCAGATTGAATCCCAGATCGAGTCTGCCTTCCAGCGTGAAGTGCGTCTGCCGTCCGGCGGTTCTATCGTAATTGATACCACCGAAGCGCTGACCGCTATCGATATCAACTCCGCACGCGCCACCCGCGGCGGCGACATCGAAGAAACGGCGTTTAATACCAACCTTGAAGCAGCCGATGAAATCGCTCGTCAGCTGCGTCTGCGCGACCTTGGCGGCCTGATCGTTATCGACTTCATCGATATGACCCCGGTTCGCCACCAGCGTGCGGTAGAAAACCGCCTGCGCGAAGCCGTCCGTCAGGACAGAGCGCGCATCCAGATCAGCCATATTTCCCGCTTTGGACTGCTGGAGATGTCGCGTCAGCGCCTGAGCCCGTCGCTCGGGGAGTCCAGCCATCACGTCTGCCCGCGCTGTAGCGGAACGGGTACCGTGCGCGATAACGAATCGCTGTCGCTTTCTATTCTGCGTTTGATCGAAGAAGAAGCGCTGAAAGAGAACACCAAAGAAGTTCACGCTATCGTACCGGTGCCGATTGCCTCTTACCTGCTGAACGAAAAACGTGCCGCGGTAAGCGCGATTGAAACCCGTCAGGCCGATGTGCGCGTTATTATCGTGCCAAACGACCAGATGGAAACGCCGCACTATTCTGTTCTGCGCGTGCGTAAAGGCGAAGAGACCTCCACGCTGAGCTATCTGCTGCCGAAACTGCACGAAGAAGAGATGGCCATGCCTTCTGATGAAGAGCCGGCCGAGCGTAAACTCCCGGAACAACCGGCGCTGGCTGCTTTTGTCATGCCTGACGCGCCTCCGGCTCCGGCCCAGGAAGAGCCGGCCAGAGCCGCGGCTACCGTTGCGCCTGCCGCATCCGCACCGAAGGCGGCAGCGCCGGCGCAGCCTGGCCTGGTTGCCCGCTTCTTCAGCGCGCTGAAAAAAGTGTTCTCCAGCGAGGAAGAGACTAAACCGGCGGAAGTTCAGGTTGAGAAAAAAGCGGAAGAGAAATCCGAGCGTCAGCAGGAGCGTCGTAAACCGCGCTCCAACAACCGCCGCGATCGCAATGACCGCCGCGACAACCGGGATAATCGCGATAGCCGCGAGAACCGCGATAGTCGTGCCGAGAACAGCGAAGGCCGCGAGTCTCGTGAAGAAAACCGCCGCAACCGTCGTGAGAAGCAGCAGCAGAACGCTGAGCCGCGCGAAATCCGCCAGACAACGGTCGAAGATAGCGAAAAAGGCAAAGCGCGCGACGAGCAGCAGCCGCGCCGCGAACGTAATCGCCGTCGTAACGATGATAAACGTCAGGTTCAGCAGGAAGCCAAAGCGCAAACCCGCGAAGAGCCGGTTGTTCAGGAGAGCGAGCAGGAAGAGCGCGTGCAGACGATGCCGCGTCGTAAACCTCGCCAGCTGGCGCAGAAGGTGCGTATTGAATCCGCCGCCGCTGAACAGGTTGTCGAGCCGGTAGCCGCGCCTCAGGTCGCCGAAGCGCCGGTCGTCCAGCCGGAAGCCGCAGCGCCGCGCACTGAACTGGCGAAAGTCGATCTGCCGGCGGTTGTTGAACCCGCTGCGGAACATGACGACAACGGTGAAGCCCGCGAATCCAACGGTATGCCGCGTCGTTCACGTCGTTCCCCTCGTCACCTGCGCGTCAGCGGCCAGCGCCGTCGTCGCTACCGTGATGAGCGTTACCCGACGCAATCCCCGATGCCGCTGACCGTAGCCTGCGCATCGCCGGAAATGGCGTCTGGTAAAGTGTGGATCCGCTACCCGGTCGTTCGCCCTCAGGACCAGCAGCAGGAAGACGTGCAGGTTCAGGAGTTCTCAACCACTGCGGCTGAGCCCGTCGTCGCACCAGTGGCTGCCGCTGAGCCGGTTGTCTCTGAAGTGATTGCCCCGGCTGTCGCCGCAGAAAGCGCAGTCGAGCCAGTGGCTACTACCGAGCCTGTGGCGGTGATTAACGAACCTGAAGTTCCGGTCGTAGAAACCACGCATCCGGAGGCTATCGCCGCCCCGGTTGATGAACAGCCGCAGCTGATTGCCGAAGCCGATGAAGCCGTGGCCGAAGAAGTTGTCGCAGAAGCCGTTGACGTCGTTGCGCAAGAAGCTGTCGAACCGGAAGCTGCGGTCGCTGAACCTGTGGCGGTTGAAGAGACGGCGTTGGTTGTTGAGGAAGCGCCTGTTGTTTCCGAACCGGTGGTTGAACCTGCACCAGCGGCGGAGCCGGTCGTTGCGACTCAACCTGTTGTCACGGCTGCGCCGGTCGTTAAGGTCGCCAATCGTCACGCCACGGCGCCGATGACCCGCGCCCCAGCGCCAGACTACGTACCTGAAGCGCCTCGTCAAAGCGAGTGGGTTCGCCCGAACTTTGATTTTGACGGTAAAGGTTCTGCTGGCGGCCATAGCGCCACGCACAAAGCCGCTGCCGGACCTACCCGTCCGCAGCCCGTAGAGTAACGTCACCTCGACAAGACCGGCCCCCGCGCCGGTCTTTTTTTATTCCCCTTCCGGACGCTGCATCCCCGCAATCTGCGGCATGACCTCACGCATCAGATCGAGAAATTTACGCAACCGCGTCGGATAGTAGCGCGCCCAGGGATACACCAGGTGTACCGGCAGCGGTGAGGCTCGCCACTGCGGGAACAGCTCCACCAGCCGCCCGGCGGCAATATCGTCCGCTACCGCCCAGCTCGACACAATCGCCGCGCCCAGCCCCGCCAGCGCGGTATTACGCGCCACATGCACGCTATCGGTACTCAGACACGGCGCGATGGCAAAGGTAATAAGCTGCTCATCCACCTGCGACTGCAGCCTCACCTCATGCTGATAGAACGTGCTGATGGCTATCCACGGCAGCAACGACATCTCCTGCGGCGCGCTTAACGGCGGCAAGTTCGCCAGCAGCGATGGGGATGCCACCACGCTGCGGGGAACCTCGGCCAGCAGTACCGATACCGTAGCCGGATCCACCTCGGCCCCCACGCGAATCGCGCAGTCGATACCATCGCTCAGAAAATCGACCGTCTTATCGTTCAGCATCCATTCAACCGCCAGCTGGGGATAGCGCTGCAAAAAATCCACCAGCGGCCCCAGCAGCTGTTGCTGACCAAACGCATGCGGGGCCCGCACCCTTAAAATCCCCACCGGCCGGTCATCGGTGATCCGCAGGTCGTCCTCCAGCGCCAGCCAGGCATCGACGACCTGGCGGGCATGCTGATAACAGCGCTCACCGTCATCGGTCAGCTTCATCGCGTGAGTCGTGCGCAGAATCAGCTTTGCGCCAAGCAGCCCCTCCAGAGACTGAAGCCGTCGACTTACCGTCGCCTGGGTCGTATTCATCTGTACCGCGGCGGCGGAGAGAGACCCGGCCTCCACGATACGAATGAACGTACGCATCAGTTCGATACGATCTATACGCTCTTGCTTCTTCATTTATATTTTGCCTATACGTTTAGCGTATAACCGTTTTACCACCGGGCTATCTACCGCGCCAGCCGGATTACGGGAAAAATAGCGCCATCGCTTCTAAGAGGAATCCACCATGACACCAACTCCACTCACCTCCCGCGCCGCCGGGTGGGTCATTTTCATCCTTGCGCTGGGCGCGGGCTTCAGCGTCGCCTCAATCTATTACGCGCAACCGCTGCTGCCGCTGATGGGGGCTAACCTCCATTTGAGCGTTGAGGGTATGGGTCTGGTTCCGACCCTGACCCAGGCCGGCTACGCGCTGGGCATACTCTTCCTTCTCCCGCTTGGCGACCGCCACGACCGCAGAAAGCTGATCCTGATGAAAAGCGCCGCGCTGGCCGTCCTGTTGCTGCTCTGCAGCCTTACCGGTCAGCTAAGCTCCCTGCTGATTGTCAGCCTGCTTATCGGTATGGCCGCGACCATGGCGCAGGATATCGTACCGGCAGCCGCGATTCTGGCTCCCGCGGGCAAGCAGGGGAAAATGGTGGGTACGGTGATGACCGGCCTGCTGCTGGGGATCCTGCTGTCGCGAACCGTTAGTGGTCTGGTGGGGGCGCTATTCGGCTGGCGGGTAATGTATCAGGCGGCTGCGGTCAGCATCGCGATGATTGGTGTGGTGATGTGGCGCGTGCTGCCGCGCTTCGAAATTCACTCAACCCTCAGCTACCCGCAGCTGATGAAATCGATGGCGCATCTGTGGAAACGCTATCCGGCACTCCGTCGCGCCGCATTCGCCCAGGGATTCCTCTCTATCGCCTTTAGCGCCTTCTGGTCCACGCTTGCGGTCATGCTGTTGGCGCACTATCAGATGGGCAGCGCGGTAGCCGGTGGCTTCGGTATCGCAGGGGCTGCCGGGGCGCTTGCCGCCCCGCTGGCCGGCGGCCTGGCCGACAAGTTTGGCGCAGAAAAAGTCACGCAAATGGGCGCGGCGCTGGTGACGGTTTCGTTTGCCCTGATGTTTTTGCTGCCTGCGCTACCGCCGCATGGTCAGCTAATCCTGATTGCCATCTCGGCCGTCGGTTTTGACCTGGGGCTGCAATCCAGCCTCGTGGCGCACCAGAATCTGGTGTATGGCCTGGAGCCGCAGGCGCGCGGACGCCTCAACGCGCTGCTGTTCACCGGCGTGTTTATTGGGATGTCGCTGGGTTCAGTACTGGGAAGCAAACTGTATGTGCTCGCAGGCTGGAGCGGCGTGGTGACCCTCGCCGTCGTAACCGGTGCGATTGCCCTTGGGATCCGCCTGCTGGAAAGCGCCAGGGTCGTATCGGCGCAGCGAACCGCCAGATAAAGAGCGAACCGTCAGGTAAAAAAAGCCGCTGTGCAATTCCTGCAGAGCGGCTTTTCTTTCATCAGAACAACTCAAACCGTGCGGCGAGCAAACTCTTTCACGCGAAAGCCCAGCAGCAGCAGCGTCGCGAAATAGGCGACAACGCCGGCCACCACGACCACCATCAAGCGCAGCAGGCGGAACGGCATCGTCCCCTGCGACCACTCCGGCATCAGGTACATCACACCCAGCAGCGCCGCTGACATAATAATCACCGCGATGACCAGGCGCAGCAGGAACAGGAACCAGCCCGGCTGAGGCGTAAAAATTTTCTGTTTCCGCAGCTGCCAGTAGAGCAGCGCGGCGTTCAGGCAGGCCGCCAGACCAATCGACAACGACAGACCAGCGTGCTTCAGGGGGCCAATAAAGGCGAGGTTCATCACCTGCGTCATGATCAGCGTGACGATGGCAATTTTCACCGGCGTTTTAATGTCCTGCCGCGAATAGAATCCGGGAGCCAGCACCTTCACGACGATGAGCCCCATCAGCCCGACAGAATACGCCACCAGCGCGCGCTGGGTCATCGCGGCATCAAAAGCGGTAAATTTCCCGTACTGGAATAACGCGACCGTCAGCGGCTTGGCCAGGATCCCTAACGCCACCGCGCTCGGTAGCGCGAGCAGGAAGCACAGGCGTAATCCCCAGTCCATCAAACGGCAATATTCATCGTGATTGCCGCTGGCGAAGCTTTTAGACAGCGAAGGCAGCAAAATGGTCCCCAGCGCCACGCCCAGTACGCCGGACGGAAACTCCATCAGACGATCGGCGTAGTACATCCACGATACGGAGCCGGAAACGAGGAATGAGGCAAAAATCGTGTTAATGATCAGCGAGATTTGGCTGACGGAGACGCCGAGGATCGCCGGGCCCATCTGTTTCACCACCCGCACCGCGCCAGCATCTTTAAGGTTGACCCGCGGCAGCACCAGCATGCCGATTTTTTTCAGATGCGGCAGCTGCCAGGCGAGCTGCAAAATACCGCCAACCGTTACCGCCCACGCCATTGCCAGCATCGGCGGATTAAAATAGGGCGCGGCAAACAGCGCAAAACCAATCATGCTGACGTTCAGGAAGGTCGGGGCAAAAGCAGGCACCGAAAAGCGGTTCCAGGTATTCAGGATGGCGCCCACGAGTGAAGCCAGGGAGATCAACAGAATATAGGGAAAAGTGATGCGCAAGAGCTGCGTGGTCAGGGCGAACTTTTCGGGCGTATTGGCAAATCCCGGCGCGGTGATAGTAATCACCCACGGTGCCGCCAGCATACCGGCGACGGTGACCAGCGCCAGAACCAGCGTCAGCAGCCCCGAAACATAGGCGACGAAAACCCGGGTCGCATCTTCACCCTGCTTGCTTTTATACTCCGCCAGAATCGGCACAAAAGCCTGTGAGAAAGCGCCTTCAGCAAAAATACGCCGTAAAAGGTTCGGGAGTTTAAAAGCAACGAAGAAGGCGTCGGTGGCCATCCCCGCGCCAAAAATACGCGCCACAATCGCATCGCGCGCAAAGCCCAGCACGCGCGAGAACATGGTCATCGAACTGACGGCCGCCAGTGATTTTAAAAGATTCATTAACGTGTTATTCCACAACCCTGGAGTAAAACGCCCGCAAATGCGGGCGCTGGAAAGTGGCGATAGTCTACCGGGTTCATAATGAATTACTACTGTCAGTTGTTACAACGGATTATTCGCTCATCGCTTCGCGCCAGAGTTTCTCTATAACGCGCTGAGCAAGCAGCGCCTGCTCGCCGGACGTTTCAGGAACCGTCTGATTTTGCACGCATTCGATAAAATGCCGCGCGCAGCCGGTAAATCCACGCTGCTCAAGGGTGGTCTGCCAGCCAGGGATCGGGCGCTGGATCACGCCGCGCCCCCGCTCCTCCTGCCACTCCCGCATATCCCGGACTTCATATAATCCGCCGTCGGTTACCGCCTGTACCCACTCCCGCTGGCTTCCGGCGCGGCGGTGCATACTGGTGGTTATCTGCATCATTCCGCAACTGAAATGGTGTTCGGCATACAGCATCTCCCCTTGAGCGGTGGTGTGCAGCGCACCGCCGCTTAAACGCGCTTTATCGCCCGCCAGCCATAGCGCGGTATCGACGACGTGCAGATAGTCATCCAACAGCGTGAAGCGCAGATCGTGGCCCACGCTGTCGCTACGGTGCTTATCCATCCGCAGCGACGCAGCGCTCCCGAGCTGGGCCTTCAGCTCGCGATAGAGGGGGGCAAAACGGCGGTTAAACCCGACCATTAGCGTGAGATGACGGCGAGCGGCCAGCTCAACCAGCGCCTCCGCATCGCTGAGTTTATCCGCCAGCGGTTTATCAACGCAGACATGCACTCCGGCATTGAGCAGGCGGGAAACCACTTCATAATGTGAAGCCGTTGAAGTATGCACGAATACGGCATCACACTGCGCCGCCAGCTGTTCCAGAGAATCCGCATAGGGAATACGCCAGGTTTCACAGATACGCAGCGCTTTCTCTTTCCCGGGCGACCATGCCGCCTGCAGCGTCCAGTCATCTGCGGCCCCCAGCACCGGTAACCACGCCTTTTGCGCGATACCGCCCAGGCCAACCACTCCTATACGTAGTTTCGCCGACATGCTTAATCTCCCAGGTGAGCCAGCAGTGAATCGAGACGCGCTTTTAGCTCGGCAACTTCCGCCTCCAGCGCCTCAACGCGCATCTGAAGATCGTCGCCGGGCGGCGACACGGCCTCCACGACGGTAATCAGTGAATCCATATCATCGCAGAACAGATGCATATAGCGGCTTTCACGCTTGCCAGGCTCCCGCGGCAGACGCGCAACATAGGGGCCATCTTCTCGCGAAGCCAGGTTTTCGAGGACGCTTTCAACCTCGGCCATATCGCTGAATTCATGCATTCGCTGCGCGCGACCGCGGAGTTCGCCAGGCGTCTGCGCCCCGCGCAGCAGCAGTGTGGTCACGATAGCGACTTCCGCCGGCGTGAATTTCAGATCGCCGAATTCAGAGTTGCAGAAGCGTTGTTCATACTTGGTCACCCGATTGCCGAAACCGCTGACCGTACGCAAATAATGGCGTTTGACTAGCGTATCGAGCAGATCCTGAACTTCACTTTCGCTGAGCGACATTACCGGTTCACGGTTTGTTTTCTGGTTACAGGCGGTGACCACCGCGTTGACCGACAGGGGGTACTGCTCCGGCGTGGTGACCTGCTTTTCCAGCAGGCAGCCAATGACCCGCGCCTCATGCGCGGTTAACTGATATTTCATGATGTCTCCTTAGCGACCCGGGGTCCAGTCCGGTGTCGTCAACGCCGTCAGTACGTGATCGCGCCACTGCCCATCAATGAGCAGGTAATCTTTGGCGTAACCCTCTTTTTCAAAGCCCAGACGCGCCAGCAAATCGCCGCTGCGCTGATTATGCGGCATATAGTTTGCCATTATGCGATGGATATGTTGCGTGCGCTGCATATAGCGAATGGCCGACGTCAGCGCTTCATACATCAGCCCCTGCCCTTGCCATTTCTCCCCGATGGAGTAGCCGAGATAGCAGGCATGAAACGATCCGCGCACCACGTTCGAAAAATTCGCCACGCCGATGATCTCTTTTTCTTCCGGGTCAAGCAGAGCAAAATAGAACGCCGAGCCCTGCTTATGAAACTCAGAAATCATCGATAAACGCGCCTGCCAGCCGGAAGGATAACAGTGGCTGTCATCGCGCACCGGTTCCCAGGGTTTTAAGAACCCTTTATTTTCCGCGTAATAATCGGCCAGACGCCAGGCGTCACGATCGTGCACCAGCCGAACCACCAGCCGGTCCGTCGTCAAACGCACCTTCGGTACGTTACTGCGATAGCCAAACATTCCCCTCTCCTGTTCCCCTGATGCAATACTTGCTGACTTTACTATACCTGTCCTGCACGGCGGTGTGAAAACAGCAACATACCATTTTCTGCACCATCTCTGCTTTTCGATGAATAGCCTCTATCGTTCTTGCATTTTGATAAAAAAATATTGTCGCGAGCGCGCTGGGAAAATAGCCATTAACCCCGCAAAATGTCAGAGCTTATTCTTATTTTTCCCTGGAGGGGAAATGTCCCGCGTATCGCAGGCAAGGAGCCTGGGTAAATATTTCCTGTTAGTCGATAACATGCTTGTCGTACTCGGCTTTTTCGTTGTGTTTCCGCTTATCTCCATTCGCTTTGTCGACCAGATGGGATGGGCTGCGCTGATGGTCGGGATTGCGCTCGGCCTGCGTCAGCTGGTGCAGCAAGGCTTAGGAATATTTGGCGGCGCCATTGCCGACCGTTTTGGCGCCAAGCCGATGATCGTTACCGGTATGCTGATGCGCGCGGCCGGCTTCGCGGCGATGGCCGTTGCCCATGAACCCTGGGTGCTGTGGCTCTCCTGTATTCTTTCTGGCCTCGGCGGCACGCTATTCGATCCCCCGCGGGCGGCGCTGGTGGTCAAGCTGGTACGCCCGCACCAGCGCGGACGTTTCTTCTCTATCCTGATGATGCAGGACAGCGCAGGAGCGGTGATCGGCGCGCTGCTGGGCAGCTGGCTGCTGCAATATGATTTTCGCCTGGTGTGCAGCGCCGGAGCGGCGCTGTTTATCGCCTGTGCGGCATTCAACGCCTGGTATCTTCCCGCCTGGAAGCTGTCGACGGTCAAAACGCCGGTTCGTGAAGGACTGGGGCGCGTGTTGCGCGACAAACGCTTTGTCACCTATGTGCTGACGCTGACCGGGTATTATATGCTGGCGGTGCAGGTGATGCTGATGCTGCCGATTATGGTTAATGATATTGCGGGTTCTCCGGCGGCGGTCAAATGGATGTACGCCATTGAAGCCACCATTTCGCTAACGCTGCTGTATCCGATTGCCCGCTGGAGCGAAAAGCGTTTTCGCCTGGAGCAGCGCCTGATGGCCGGCCTGCTGATCATGACGCTCGCGATGATGCCAATTGGCCTGAGCAGCAATTTGCAGCAGCTGTTTACGCTGATCTGCGTATTTTATATGGGGTCAATCATCGCTGAACCCGCGCGTGAGACGCTGGGGGCGTCGCTGGCGGATGCGAGAGCGCGCGGCAGCTATATGGGCTTTAGCCGGTTAGGCCTGGCCTTCGGCGGCGCTTTCGGCTACGCAGGCGGCGGCTGGCTGTTCGATGCCGGGAAGGCCGTCGGGCAGCCTGAGCTGCCGTGGCTGATGCTGGGCATTATCGGCCTCGCGACGTTTATTGCGCTGTGGTGGCAGTTCAGCCCAAAACGTTCGGCCTCCGGAATGCTGGAGCCGCGAACCTGATTTGCCGGGCCTTCCTTTCTCCTCCATACTGAATTGAGGATGTTCAGCAACAATGGAGGAGAAACGTGAAGTTATATATCTACGATCACTGCCCGTTCTGCCTTAAAGCCCGCATGATTTTCGGCCTGAAAAATATCCCCGTCGAACTGATTGTGCTCCTGAACGATGATGAATTAACCCCCACCCGAATGATCGGCCAGAAAATGGCGCCAATCCTGCAAAAAGACGATAGCCGCTATATGCCGGAAAGCATGGATATCGTGCACTATGTCGATAAGCTGGACGGCAAACCGCTGCTTACCGGCCCGCGTAATCCGGCGGTGGAAACCTGGCTGCGGAAGGTCAACGGCTACGCGAACCGCCTGCTGATCCCCCGCTTTGCCAAATCCGCGTTTGATGAATTCGCCACGCCAGAGGCGCGCGCCTATTTTGTGAAAAAGAAAGAGGCGGCTATCGGCAGCTTTGCTGACCATCTCGCCCATTCCCCCGGTCTGGTGAAGAACATCAGCGACGATCTGCGGGCGCTGGATAAACTGATTGTCCAGCCGAACGCCGTCAACGGAGAACTCTCTGAAGATGATATTCAGCTCTTTCCTCTGCTGAGGAATCTGACGCTGGTTGCCGGCGTGAACTGGCCGAGTCGGGTGGCCGCCTATCGTGACAACATGGCCAAACAGACGCAGATCAACCTGCTTTCTTCAATGGCTATTTAACCTCAAGGCAGCGGATGGTTTGGCCCTTCGCTGCCGAACGCCTCTTTTTCAGTCTTTTCCGCTAGCACCTCCTGCGCTGGCGGGCCATGCTGCTTTGTGTCAGGATGAACCCATGGCATGACATTAAGGAATCCAATGAAAAAGATGTTTATCGCGGCCGCGCTTATCGTTAGCGGCCTGCTTAGCGCCTGTAATCAGCTCACGCAATATTCCGTGAGCGAGCAGGAAATCAATCAGGCGCTGCAGAAACGTAACCACTTCGCTAAGGATATTGGCCTGCCAGGCGTAGCGGATGCCCATATTGAACTGCAAAATCTTACCAGCGCTATTGGCCGTGAAGAACCAAACAAAGTCACGTTAAGCGGCGTGGCCAATTTAGATCTGAATTCACTTTTCGGGAACCAGAAAGCGACCATCGATCTGAAGCTCAAAGCGCTGCCGGCTTTCAATAAAGAAAAGGGGGCCATTTTCCTGCAGGAGATGGAAGTCGTCGATGCTAAAGTTCAGCCGGAAAAGCTCCAGTCTGTCGTACAGACGCTGATCCCTTACCTGAATCAGTCCCTGCGTAGCTACTTCAATCAGCAGCCTGCCTACGTCCTGCGCGAGGATGCCAGCACCGGTGAAGCGCTGGCGAAAAAGTATGCTAAAGGGATTGAAGTGAAGCCCGGCGAGATTATTATCCCGTTCACCAACTGATGGCTCGGGCGCTGAAGCGCCCGATTTTTTACGGAAGTTGATGCAAAGGAAAACGTTTACGCTTATCCTTAGTGCCCGGCAAAAACAGCCCTGATGACTGAACCTATTAGCCGGAGCCTTCCATGACAGCACAATCCCAGGTATTGAAAATCCGCCGCCCTGATGACTGGCATATCCATCTGCGCGATGACGATATGTTAAAAACCGTCGTGCCTTATACCAGTGAATTTTATGGCCGGGCAATCGTGATGCCAAACCTGGTACCGCCTGTCACTACCGTCGAAGCCGCCCTCGCCTATCGCCAGCGTATCGTTGATGCGATCCCTGCGGGCCATGATTTTACGCCGCTGATGACCTGCTATCTGACGGATACGCTCGACCCGGCTGAGCTGGAGCGCGGATTTAACGAAGGCGTATTCACTGCCGCCAAGCTCTATCCGGCCAACGCCACCACCAACTCCAGCCACGGCGTCACCAGTACGGATGCCATTATGCCGGTGCTGGAACGCATGGAAAAGCTGGGGATGCCTCTGCTGGTTCACGGTGAGGTCACCCATGCTGATATCGATATTTTTGACCGGGAAGCGCGCTTTATTGAAACGGTCATGGAGCCGCTGCGTCAGCGCCTGCCCGGCCTGAAGGTGGTCTTCGAACACATCACGACCAAAGATGCCGCTGAATACGTACGCGACGGTAACGAGCTGCTGGCGGCCACCATCACCCCGCAGCACCTGATGTTCAACCGTAACCATATGCTGGTTGGCGGCGTGCGTCCCCACCTTTATTGCCTGCCGATCCTGAAACGCAATATTCACCAGCAGGCGCTGCGCGAACTGGTTGCCAGCGGTTTTGACCGCGCTTTCCTCGGCACGGATTCCGCTCCCCATGCCCGCCATCGTAAGGAAGCCAGCTGCGGATGCGCAGGCTGTTTTAACGCGCCGACCGCGCTGGGCAGCTACGCCACGGTATTTGAGGAGATGAACGCCCTGCAACACTTTGAAGCCTTCTGTTCGCTTAACGGCCCCCGCTTCTATGGCCTGCCGGTCAATGAGGGCTACGTGGAGCTGGTGCGCGAAGAGAGCCAGGTGGTCGAGAGTATCGCCCTGCCAGGCGACGCGCTGGTGCCGTTCCTTGCCGGGGAAACCGTGCGCTGGACGATGAAAAAATAAATAGCCTGCCCCCTGTTGTAAATCTTCAGATAGTACTGTATAAACAAACAGTACATTATCCAGGGGGCAATTATGCGTATTGAAGTCTCTATCGCCAAATCAACAGCCTTACCCAACGGCGCCTTAGATGCGCTGAACAATGAACTCTCGCGTCGTATCGAACAGCAGTTTCCCTCTACCTCAAGTCAGGTAACGGTTCGGTACGCGGCTAATAACAATCTGTCGGTTATCGGCGGCCTGAAAGAAGACAAAGACCGGATTAGCGAAATCCTGCAAGAAACCTGGGAAAGCGCTGACGACTGGTTTGTCCGCGACTAGTCAATTAAATTTGCTCCCTCATTGTGCAATTTTTTGCCGGGTCGCCCCGGCTTTTTTATTTTTTTCATAGTCAGACTCTCCCCTATTGCTTTTCCTTAGCACCTTCATAAATAACAATTAACCCTCCCTGATTTGCCTAAAAAATCAGCAAATGGGCGCGTATGTATCTCTATTTCATTTAATTTCTCGAGTTTATTCTTGACTACTGATATAATTAACTTGCTTCAAAAAACACGCATTAAACCTCGAGAACTGTTGTCTTTTAACATATGAATAAGGGGTTATGATGGAAAAGAATAATGAAGTCATCCAGACCCATCCCCTCGTCGGATGGGACATCAGCACCGTTGATAGTTACGATGCGCTGATGTTGCGCCTGCACTACCAAAACCCCGCTCAAGAAAGCAGTAGAGACGCAGAGATTGGCCAGACGCTATGGCTAACGACGGACGTCGCACGTCAGTTTATTTCGATTCTGGAAGCAGGTATTGCGAAGATTGAATCTGGCGAATACCAGGAAAATGAGTATCGAAGGCATTAAAATTTAGCGCTAATGTCAGAATATTCACTTAACAGGCACCCTCGGGTGCCTGAATTATTTTCGGGCTTGTATAACAGCAGGTTGTTAATTACCCTGCTAATAAAGCAATAACCTGGAACTCACCATGCAATACGATCTTATCATTATCGGTAGCGGCTCGGTCGGCGCTGCCGCAGGCTATTATGCGCGGCAGGCAGGGCTCAACGTACTGATGATTGATGCCCATCAGCCGCCGCATCAGGAAGGCAGCCATCACGGCAGTACCCGCCTCATTCGTCACGCCTATGGCGAAGGCGAAAGATATGTCCCCCTGGTACTGCGCGCGCAACAGCTATGGGATGAGTTTGCCGCCGCCAGCGGTGAAGCCGTCTTTGAACGTACAGGAGTGATTAACCTCGGGCCTGCCGGCTCCGACTTTCTGCGCAATGTTGCCAGCAGCGCGCGCGAGTTCCAGCTCAATATCGAAGAAATGGATGCGCAGACGGTGATGACTCGCTGGCCGGAAATTCGTATTCCTGATGATTATCGGGCGATATTTGAACCCGCATCCGGCATACTGCGCAGCGAACTGGCCGTTGAAAGCTGGATCCGTCTGGCACGCGAAGCGGGCGCCGCACAGCTCTTCAATTGCCCGGTGTCGGCCATTCACCACGCGCCGAACGGCGTAACCGTCGATACGCTTGATGGTGAGTACAGCGGCAAAAAACTGCTGGTTAGCGCCGGTACCTGGGTTACCCGGCTGATGCCAGAACTCCCTGTCCAGCCGGTACGTAAAATTTTCGCCTGGTTTCAGGCGGATGGCCGCTACAGCAGCAAAAATAATTTCCCGGCGTTTACCGGTGAGTTAGCGAATGGCGATCAGTTTTACGGTTTCCCGGCAGAAGATAACGAATTGAAAATCGGCAAGCATAACGGCGGGCAGCCTATTTCCACGCCGGAAGAGCGTAAGCCGTTTGGTGCCGTTGCAACGGACGGCTCTGAAGCTTTTAGCTTCTTGCGTAATGTGTTGCCCGGTATCGGCGGCTGCCTGCATGGCGCATCCTGTACCTATGACAACACCGCCGACGAGGACTTTATCATTGATACGCTGCCCGGCCAGCCGGATACGCTATTGATTACCGGCCTGAGCGGACACGGCTTTAAGTTCGCACCGGTACTCGGTGAACTGGCCACACGGTTCGCGCTTGAAGAACCCTTTGGGTTTGATCTATCCCCGTTTTCACTGGCGCGGTTTAAGAAATAATCGCCCGCCGTACAACCTGACAACCACGCTAAAGAAACGGCCTCGCTTGAGGCCGTGAATGATGAGAGAGATGATGCGTCGCCTGTTCGAATTACTGGTTAACAACATCCGCGAACATTTTATGATTTATCTGGCGCTATGGCTTCTGCTGGCGTTTATCGATCTTATCTGGCTATGGTTTTTCTGAAGGCTCAGGATCCGGGATCCCCAGCTTCGTATTCAACCGACCGCGAGATTTATTAAAGATCTTATTGCCATTCTCGCGGCCGGCGCGCAGTTTTCGCTGCTCCTCTTCCGGCAGCTTATGCTCTTCCATGCAGGCTTCGCTACAGCAGCCGGCGAATTTCTCCGCGCAGGCAGGACACTGAATAAACAGCAGGTGGCAACCATCGTTCAGGCAGTTGGTATGGCTGTCGCAGGGAGCGCCGCACTGATGGCAATGGGCGATAACATCATCTGAGATACGCTCTCCCATCCGCTCATCGAATACAAAGTTCTTACCGACAAAGCGAACCGGCAGCCCCTGTTCGCGCGCGCGTCGCGCGTATTCGATAATCCCGCCCTCAATATGCGAGACCTTAGTGAACCCATTGTGCTTCATCCACGCGCTGGCTTTTTCGCAGCGGATACCGCCGGTGCAGTACATCACGATATTTTTATCTTTATGTTCCTGCATCATCTCAACGGCCTTCGGCAGCTGGTCGCGAAACGTATCCGCCGGGATCTCCAGCGCGTTCTCGAAATGGCCGACCTCATATTCGTAATGGTTACGCATATCAATAAAGACCGCATCCGGGTCGTCCAGCATCGCGTTGACTTCCGCAGCCTTTAAATAATCGCCCACGTCCGATGCATCAAACGTCGGATCGTCAATCCCATCCGCGACGATCCGATCGCGTACCTTGAGACGCAGAACCCAGAAGGATTTACCGTCATCATCGAGGGCGATATTCAGGCGCAGGCCATTCAGGGCGGGATCAAAAGCGTATAAGAATTCGCGCAGCGCATCGACCCGGCTTTGCGGAACGCTAATTTGCGCGTTAATACCTTCGTGAGCCAGATAAATTCGGCCAAAAACGTTCAGCTTAGTCAACGCAATCCACAGCGCATCGCGCGTGGCTTTTGGGTCGATAATAGTGAAATATTTATAAAACGAGATCGTCGTGCGCGGCTCGGTCTCAGCCAACATTTGCGCCTTTAACGTCTCATTTGAAATGCGGTTATGTAACACTGGCATGGTGTACCTGCTCGGCATAGTCAATGAGTAAAATAAACGGCGGGCATCATATAGCAAACACGCTTAATTTACATCCCCACATTTTGCGCTACATTTTTCTCACCCATATTTGCTTGCGTTAACATTAAATGCCATCTGCGGCCGGTATTTTGGCTGAGGCATAAAAAAATGCGATAATAGAACACGTTGCTTAATTAAACAGGTATGAGATGACCCATTTACCTAAATTTTCCGCAGCGTTGCTGCACCCGCGTTACTGGTTGCTTTGGCTCGGGATCGGCCTGCTCTGGTTGGTTGTTCAGCTGCCTTATCCGCTGATTTATCGCCTCGGAACCGGTCTTGGCCGCCTCGCCATGCGGCTAATGAAGCGCCGGGCCAAAATAGCCAACCGGAATCTGGAGCTCTGTTTTCCCGATAAGAGCGAACAAGAGCGTCACCGCATGGTCGTGGCAAACTTTGAATCCGTTGGCATGGGGTTAATGGAAACCGGCATGGCCTGGTTCTGGCCGACGAAGCGTATTGCGCGCTGGACTGACTCCATCGGCGTCGAGCATATCCGTGATGTTCAGGCGCAAAAGCGCGGCATTTTGCTGATTGGCATTCATTTCCTCACGCTGGAGATGGGCGCGCGCATGTTCGGTATCAACGAGCCGGGCATTGGCGTTTATCGTCCAAACGATAACCCGGTTATCGACTGGCTGCAGACATGGGGACGCCTGCGCTCCAACAAAGACATGATCGATCGTAAGGATCTGAAAGGCATGATCCGCGCGCTGAAAAAGGGTGAAGTGATCTGGTATGCGCCGGATCACGACTATGGCCCGGCCGCCAGCGTATTTGTGCCGTTTTTCGCCGTTGACCAGGCCGCGACCACTTCGGGCACCTGGATGCTGGCAAAGATGTCTAAAGCCTGCGTTGTGCCGTTCGTGCCGCGCCGTAAACCGGACGGTAAAGGCTATGAGCTGATTATCCTGCCGCCGGAGTGCGATCCGCCGCTGGACGATGCGGAGACTACCGCCGTCTGGATGAACAAAGTGGTAGAGAAGTGCATATTGATGGCGCCGGAACAGTATATGTGGATGCATCGCCGCTTTAAAACGCGTCCTGAAGGCGTTCCTTCTCGTTACTAGCGCCTCCCGGCGCGCGCTCGCGCAATGGCTCCGCATCTGAATCCGGATGCGGAGTAAGCCCCACCGTTCAGAGCCCTCCTTTAGCTTTAAAAGCTCTCCTCCATTGCGGCAACCATTTCTCAGGCGCATAATTAGCAGGCTCATATTTTCAATTATTTGACCTGCGCGGCAGGCCAGTGGAATCCTATGCCCTCTGCTGATACCCCCATTAACTGGAAACGTAATCTCACCGTCACCTGGCTCGGCTGCTTTTTAACCGGCGCCGCCTTTAGCCTGGTGATGCCGTTCCTCCCGCTCTACGTCGAACAACTCGGCGTAACCGGCCATAGCGCCCTCAATATGTGGTCAGGGCTGGTTTTCAGCATTACCTTTTTATTTTCCGCCGTGGCCTCCCCCTTCTGGGGCGGTCTCGCGGACCGCAAAGGGCGCAAAATTATGCTGCTGCGCTCGGCCCTCGGTATGGCAATCGTTATGCTGCTGATGGGCCTGGCGCAGAATATCTGGCAGTTTCTGATCCTGCGCGCGCTGTTAGGTCTGCTCGGCGGATTTATTCCTAACGCCAATGCGCTGATAGCGACGCAAATTCCCCGTCATAAGAGCGGCTGGGCGCTGGGGACTCTCTCTACCGGGGCGGTCAGCGGCGCGCTGCTGGGGCCGCTGGCCGGCGGTTTCCTGGCCGATCACTGGGGATTGCGTACCGTCTTCTTTATGACGGCAGGCGTGCTGTTTATTTGTTTCTTATTTACCCTTTTTCTCATCCGCGAAAATTTTGTCGCCGTCAGTAAAAAAGAGATGCTCAGCGCGAAAGACGTTTTCACGTCGCTTAAAAATCCGAAGCTGGTGCTGAGTCTGTTTGTGACATCGCTGATTATCCAGGTGGCTACCGGTTCCATCGCGCCGATTTTGACGCTTTACGTGCGCGATCTCGCCGGCAACGTCAGTAATATTGCGTTTATCAGCGGCATGATAGCTTCAGTCCCCGGTATTGCCGCCCTGCTTAGCGCCCCTCGCCTCGGTAAACTCGGCGACCGTATCGGTCCGGAAAAGATCCTGATCGTTGCGCTGGTGATTTCTGTCCTGCTCCTGATTCCCATGTCGTTTGTCCAGACGCCGCTGCAGCTGGGGATCCTGCGCTTCCTGTTAGGCGCCGCCGACGGCGCGCTGCTGCCGGCAGTGCAAACGCTGCTGGTGTACAACTCCACCAGCCAAATCTCGGGCAGAATATTCAGCTATAACCAGTCGTTCCGCGATATCGGCAACGTCACGGGCCCGCTCATCGGCGCATCGGTTTCCGCCAACTACGGCTTCCGGGCAGTCTTTTTAGTCACCGCCGGTGTGGTGCTGTTCAATGCGGTCTACTCGACCCTGACCCTCGGTCGCTCCCGCCGCCCCCGGGCAACGGACAATCCGGGTTCCGGCACGCATTCGGTAAATTAATGTCCGTGTGGCGTTCACCTCCTTGACGCATTGCCAACCGCCTTCTATAGATTGAATCGTGTTCATTTCTATTCATCTTAGGAGGTTAGCCATGCCAAAGGATTCGATGTTCTATGCCACGCTTGAAGAAGCAATCGATGCAGCCCGCGAGGAGTTTCTGGCTAATAATCCCGATAGCGACGAAGAGAGCGCCAGCATTGAGCAGCTAAATATCCAGAAGTACGTACTCCAGGACGGTGATATTGCCTGGCAGGCCGAATTTTTCGCCGACGAGGATGAACAGGGCGAATGTCTGCCGGTCCTCAGCGGTCAGGCTGCGCAGAGCGTCTTTGACGGCGATTATGATGAGATTGAGCTTCGCCAGGAGTGGCTGGAAGAAAACACGCTGCATGAATGGGATGAAGGCGAGTTTCAGCTTGAACCCTCTCTCGATACCGAGGAGGGCCAGGCTGCCGCCGATGAATGGGATGAACGCTAATTAGTTATAGGGGCCATGGCTGGCGTCAAGCGGCAGCAGTAGCGTATCAAACACCAGCGAAAAGGGCAGATCGAGAATAGTGATATAGCGCCATGCTGAATCACGAACATCCCACTGAACGCCGGGATAGTACTGGTTTCCATGGCCCTGGCCAGGCACTGTGCGGCTGATAATACTCCCGCAGCCGCTGAGAAACAGCGTCATTGCGATAACCAGTAAAACTCTCATCAACAACCTCGATTTTCAGGTAAAAAAATACCGGCACCATTGCCGGTATTTTCCTTAACGTACGGCTTACTTCGTTTTTAACGCCAGCGGATTCAACGTCAGCTGCTGATAGGCGCCGACCCACGAAGAGTATTTCTCCGGCGCGGCCCACACGCGATAGTGCAAGCGTGACATCGTGACCGGGTCGCTCAGCAATACCAGACGACGATCGCGGTTTAGTTTATCCGGCGTCTCGTTCAGCGCCTGCTCAACGTGACGTTCGCGGGCGATATCCAGAATATGCCCGTGACGGTGGCGCGCGGTGGCCATCGCCGTTGCCAGCGCGTTAAACGACGGGTTAAATACCGCATGCATAAAGCCGTCGTCCAGCGAACGCTGACGGTTAAGCGTCAGGTAAGCGTCAGTATCTTTAAGCACCTGCGGCGGGGAGTACTCTTCCGGGATCAGGAACAGCTTCCAGCGTTTAGTGCGCAGGCCGATGGTGGCGCGGCTGGAAATGGCCGACACGAACGGCGACAGAATCAGCGACACCACAATCGGCGCCAGCCAGAACAGGAAGCGCAGATCCAGCCATGCCATGCCCACCGCCCAGACCAGACCCAACAGCATCTGCGAGCCGTGACGCATAAACGCTTCGCCCCACGGGGTAGAGTCGTCATCACGCTGCGGCGAGTTCCACACCACTTCCCAGCCGAGGAACGCGCTGACCACAAACACGGTATGGAACAGCATACGCACCGGCGCCAGCAGCACCGAAAAGAGCACCTCCAGCAGCAGAGAAAGGGTCACGCGGATAAATCCGCCGTACTCTTTTGGCCCTTTACACCACACCAGGATAATACTCAGCAGCTTCGGCAGAAACAGCAGCACCATGGTGGAAGCAAACAGGGCAATGGCCAGCTCCGGACGCCACTGCGGCCAGACCGGGAACAGCTGCCGCGGCTGCAGAAAGTACTGCGGTTCGGTCAACGCATGCACCACCTGCAGGGCAGTTGAGAGCGCAAGGAACATAAACCACAGCGGCGCCGACAGGTATGACATCACGCCGGTCAGGAACACCGCGCGGTGAACCGGGTGCATCCCTTTAACCAGGAACAGGCGGAAGTTCATCAGGTTCCCCTGACACCAGCGGCGATCGCGCTTCAGCTCGTCCAGCAGGTTCGGCGGCAGCTCTTCATAAGATCCGGGGAGATCGTAAGCAATCCAGACCCCCCATCCGGCGCGACGCATCAATGCGGCTTCGACGAAGTCGTGCGACAGAATGGAACCCGCGAAGTTACCCTCACCCGGCAGCGGCGCGAGGGCACAGTGCTCAATAAACGGTTTCACCCGGATAATGGCGTTGTGTCCCCAGTAGTGCGACTCACCCAGCTGCCAGAAGTGCAGCCCTGCGGTAAACAGCGGGCCGTAGACGCGGGTGGCAAATTGCTGACAGCGAGCATACAGCGTATCCATGCCCGACGCGCGAGGCGATGACTGGATGATACCGGCATTCGGGTTCGCTTCCATCAGGCGCACCAGGCCGCTCAGGCACTCACCGCTCATGACGGAGTCGGCATCCAGCACCACCATGTAACTATACTGGCTACCCCAACGGCGGCAGAAATCATCAATGTTACCGCTTTTGCGCTTCACGCGGCGGCGGCGGCGGCGATAGAAGATCTGCCCTTCGCCCTGCACTTCGGCAATGAGCTCCATCCACGCCTTTTGCTCTGCCACGCAGATATCCGGGTTGTAGCTATCGCTCAGGATATAGACATCAAAGTGCTCGGCGTTGCCGCTGGCCTTTACCGACTCCCAGGTCGCACGCAGGCCGGCGAATACGCGGTCAACGTCTTCGTTGCAGATCGGCATGATCAGCGCCGTGCGATGCTCCGGGTTCAACGGCTCATTCCCGACGGTCGAGGCTGAGATACTGTACTTATCACGCCCGATGAGCAGCTGCAGGAAGCCCATCAGCGCGGTCCAGAATCCCGCTGAGACCCAGCAAAAAAGCACGGCGAACAGGATCAGGATCCCCGACTGCAGCACATAGGGCAGCAGCTGCATAAAGGAGATCCACAGGTTCTGCCCCACCATATCCGCCGGGTTAATCAGCGCCCAGCCCTGGTAGGGCAAAATGGTTTTCATGTACCACGTCGCCACCACGGTCTGCGCCAGCGTCAGCAGCAGCAGAATGTAGCGGCGGATAGAGCCGACGGTACGCCATTTCTGCTCGCTCTCCTGCTCTTCCTGGCTCAGGCGAGAAAGATAGCGCGGCGTCACGTCGCGTCCGCGCAGCCGATCCCAGAAGCGCCCGACCGGGTTAGTCCGCCAGGGGTCCGGAAACATGGAGGAGCGTTTTGCTTTCGGCATGGCGTTGAGCTGAGTGCGCCCTTCGTCATCCTTAACCAGCTGGTTACCGGCCAGTGAATCTGGCCAGCTGTGCTCCAGCCGCGATTTTACCGACCCCAGCGGGGAGTCGTCTTCGCGGTGGTAAACGTGATGTTCAGCGTCCAGTGCTTGATGTACGGCCTGCAGACTTGCGTCAGGTAACGCGCGTTTTTCTGCATCCGACAGCGGCAATGCGTCGATGTACTTCGTTATCTTATTCATTGGCAGGCAGCTGATAGCTCCAGGTTTCGCTCAGCGTCTGGTCGGTATTGACCAGGGCTGCTCGCATATCCGTGGTTTTCTTAGGATCTTTCACTTTGACGCGCAGGATCATACGCCAGCCTTTCGTTACTGGGTTGTAGCGCACGGTATTTTCGACGATTTCAGCGTTATCGCCGATGCTGGCCTGGGCAGTCACTGGCGTATCTGCGGGCAGCTTTTTCATCTCGGCGCCGGTGAAATCGACAATAAAGGCAATGGTGCCATCAGGCTGGCGGATCAGATTCGATTGCTTGACGTCGCCGGTAGAACGGCGGGTCTGCATAACGTAAGCGTTATCCGGCGCATGCAGTTTGTCTTCGTCACGGCTGAAAGTGATGGTGTATTTGAAGTTCATCTCTTTGCCGGGTTCCGGCAGCTGATCCGGCGTCCAGTAGGTGACGATGTTATCGTTGGTTTCATCGTTGGTTGGGATCTCGACCAGTTCGATTTTCCCTTTGCCCCAATCACCTTTCGGCGTAATCCACGCGCTTGGGCGCAGATCGTAGCGGTCGTCGAGGTCTTCAAAACGCGAGAACTGACGGCCGCGCTGCAGCAGGCCAAACCCCTGCGGGTTTTCCATTGCGTAGCTGCTGACGGCCAGGTGTTTCGGGTTATTGAGCGGACGCCAGATCCACTCACCGTTACCGGCAAGAATGGACAGCCCGTTGGAGTCGTGCAGCGCCGGGCGGTAGTTGGTGGTCGGAGACGGCTGATGCGGCCCGAACAGGAACATGCTGGTTAACGGCGCCACGCCCAGTTTACCGACTTTGTCACGCAGATAGACCTTAGACTGCACGTCCACCACGGTATCGCGACCGGGCATGATCACAAAGCGATAGGCGCCGGTTGCGCGCGGGGAATCAAGCAGCGCATAAATCGTCAGGCGTTTATCGGTGGCTTTAGGACGCTCAATCCAGAACTCACGGAAGCGCGGGAACTCTTCTCCGGACGGCAGCGCGGTATCGATAGCCAGTCCGCGGGCAGAAAGCCCATATACCTGGCCCTGACCGAGCACGCGGAAATAGCTGGCTCCGAGCATGCTGACGATCTCATCGTTCTTGTCTTTGCTGTTGATCGGATACAGAACCTTAAAGCCCGCAAAACCGAGGTCTTTAACCGTGTCTTTATCGTGCTGAACGTTGCCAAAATTAAAATAGTCCGGGCTATATTTAATTTTACGTACGCTGGTTGCCGTCACTTCATTAATGGTGACCGGCGTATCGAAATACATTCCCTGGTGATAAAACTCGAGCTTGAACGGGCTTTTCAGATTATTCCAATAGGCTTTGTCGTGATTAAACTGAATTTGCTGATAGTCCGCATACTTCATGTCGCGGAAGGCAGAGGGCAGGTTACTTTTAGGCGCTTCAAAGCCTTTGCCGGCTAACGTTTGTGCCTCTTTTGCGACGTCATCAATGCTGAATGCCCATGCAGATGAAGTACACAGGGACAACATTACGGCTGCGCTTAACCAACGCATTTTCATCATCTGTGGTTTATGTTTCATATAAGTAAGCACTTCCCCCTTTGTGTGCTTAAATCGATCCGATCTATTTTAATGGAAACTCAGGCATTCCGACAACATAATCCCTGCATTGTTCGGCATCGCGGCACAGGGAATACACAGTTACTGCCCCGTTTGCACTTTGCGTGCTTATCCTGGAGACAGTTAACCAGAGTTCATGTAGGGTTGCAGAGAATTTAAACGTTATCACGTTGAGTGATAAGACGAATTGTCTGAGAATGTAGTGATATTGTATGAATAATACTCCGGTACAGCGTGAATATTTTTTCGATAGCATCCGCGCCTGGCTGATGCTATTGGGCATCCCTTTTCACATTTCGCTCATTTACTCCAGCCACAGCTGGCATGTTAACAGCGCCGAGCCCTCGTGGTGGCTGACGTTATTTAACGACTTCATCCATGCCTTTCGCATGCAGGTCTTCTTTGTGATTTCCGGCTATTTTTCCTACATGCTTTTTCTGCGCTATCCGCTGAAAAAATGGTGGAAAGTACGCGTTGAGCGCGTCGGCATTCCCATGTTAACGGCGATCCCGCTCCTGACCCTGCCGCAGTTTATTATGCTGCAGTACGTCAACGGTAAAGCGGATAACTGGCATACGCTATCAGGCTATGACAAGTTCAACACCCTCGCCTGGGAGCTGATCTCTCATCTGTGGTTTTTGTTGGTGCTGGTGGTCCTGACGTCGCTGGGCGTGGTAATGTTCAAATGGCTGACGCGACCGCGTTCTGCCGCTGCGCCCACCTTTGGTGACACCGTCACATTAGGCCAGCTGTCGATGATTTTTCTCGCTCTGGGCGTGCTGTACGCGGTCATCCGCCGCACTATTTTTATCCTCTATCCGCCCATTCTCAGCAACGGTCTGTTCAACTTTATCGTGATGCAAACGCTGTTCTACCTGCCTTTCTTTATCCTGGGCGCCCAGACGTTTATTAACGCGCGGCTGAAGACGATGTTCACGACCCCCTCGCCGTGGTGCTTTGTGGCGGCATTCCTGGGATTTATCGCTTACCGACTGAATCAGCAGTACGGCTCGGGCGATGGCTGGATGTACGAAACGGAGTACGTGATTACGATGGTGCTGGGGCTATGGATGGTCAACGTGGTCTTTTCGCTTGGCCACCGTTTGTTGAATTTCCAGTCCGCGCGGGTGACCTACTTCGTCAACGCATCGCTATTTATCTACCTGGTGCACCACCCTCTGACCCTGCTCTACGGGGCATGGATAACCCCGGTCATTCAATCAAATACCCTTGGATTTATCACCGGGCTGGTTTTTGTTGTCGGGATTGCACTGGTGCTGTATGAAATTCATCTGCGGATACCGCTGTTGCGCTTTCTTTTTTCCGGAAAATTCCAGCAAAAGACGGCTAAGCCGCAAATTTCCGCCAGTTAAAACAGGGAGCTGCTGTGTGGAACGCACATAGCAGCGCTATTTTTGCGCAAACAACAGCTGAAAGACATCGCGGTACAGGCTCTCCATCGCCGCTTTATCTACCATCGGAGCCGTCGCCAGGTCGCAACGGTATGCCGCCCCTTCCGTTAATATCGCGATAAATTCGCAGGCGACGCTAATTTGCTCCGCGGTCATCTCAGGATGGTAGTGGCGGGTAAGCCGTCCGCCCTCCTCTTTCAGGCGACGATCGGCCTGGATCATAATTTCACGCAGGCGCGGATTTCGGGACGCCTCGGCGTTAATTTCCATCAGCAGATAATTATCGTTTTTCGTAGACTCGGTCGCGGGGAGCACGCCGGCTAAAACTGAAGCCATGCGGGCTAAATCATGATTCCCGGCAACCATTTCGCCCACTCTGGCATTCACGATCTCGCTGACGATAACTTCGATGATCTCTTCTTTGCTGGCGAAAACGCGATATAGCTGGCCTACGCTAAGGCCAGCCTGACGCGCAATATCCGCTACGGAGGCGCCATGCAGGCCCTTTTCCGCGAAACATTTTTGTGCCGCGGCAACAATTTCCATCCGGCGAAGCCGTTGTTTTTGTAGAACCTTCCCTTCAGTCACCGATGACTCTCCCGTTATGATAGTTTCCCGTCTTCGCAGGAAACTATCATATCTTATTCTGATGGCCGAGTTGCGCGCGACTCGCCTCGAGTAATTGGGTATAGATGCCGGCGGTTTCGCTATCAAAACAAACGAAATAAACGCGCTCCAGCGGATTGTAGCGAGTGAGAAAGGCAGTTACCGTCCGCACGGCTATCTCCGCGGCGGCCTGTTTAGGGTAACCATATACGCCGGTGCTGATAGCAGGAAATGCGATGGATCGGTAATTATTTGCCGAGGCCAGCAGCAGGCTATTTTTGTAAACGTCAGCCAGTAATTCCGCCTCCTGCCTGTCACCGCCGTGCCAGACCGGCCCTACGGCGTGAATCACCGCGCTGGCGGGCAGATTTCCTGCCGCCGTAATCACCGCATGGCCCGGCGGACACTCTCCCTGCTGTTGCCGCACAACTTTACAGGCAGCCAGCAGTTCCGGCCCTGCCGCGCGGTGAATCGCCCCGTCCACCCCGCCGCCGCCAAGCAGCGACGGATTAGCCGCGTTGACGATAACATCGACCTCAAGCCTGGTAATATCGCCGAGAACCACTTCAGGTTGAACAGCCATTTCTCCTCCTGTCGGCATACGTCTTGAAAGGAATACAGGAGGATAATATGGCACGATAGCCCCCGGGGCGAAAGCCCGGGGGCAGAGGGTTACCGATAATCAACATCCAGAATGGCGAGGGTCCGTTGCGGATTAATATAGCGTAATTGCGCAGAACGGATATTTTCGTTGCGGATATTCCCTTTCTCAAGCTGCTGAGCGGAAATTTTAATCGTCTCCGCCCGCGGGCAATCCATAATAACCTGATTATTGATTGCATCGAGCTGGCAGGGTGCTTCCACCACCCGTCCGTAAAAATGGACGACGCCAGCCACGGTCTGTTCGGCGATCGCAGGGCTAATAAACGAGGGTAATATAAACAGGGCTGCAAGCGAAGCATATCTAATTGTTTTCATTATAAAACTCCTCTGCATATCGGTATAGCTACTGAAGAGCACCAGCCATCCATGAGTGCGACGAGTTAATTTTTTTTACTTCAATTTAATTATATTAACAATTTAAAAACAAAAAATATCATTTGTTTAAATGTGCTAACAAAATCGATTCACTAACTCCCGGTACAGTTAAAGTTGCGGATATATAAGGAAAAACAAAATGGCGGGAAGATTTATGATGAGGTAATACTTGGCAGCAAAAACAGCCAAAGAGCCCGACGGGCTCTTTGGTGATGAAAAGTGGGATAAGTTAAAAAGATTCGCGACTTTGATTAGCCAGAGATTTATTTTTCTCCGCCCGGGTCGCCAGCCACAGGCCGCTATTTTTCATGGCATAGCCAAATACCAGGCCCAGCGCGAGTGAAGGCACAACTAAACGCCAGTCGCCGCCGGCGGCAAACGTCGCACACGCGCCGATAAAAGTACCCGGCACAAAAGAGAGAATCAGCTGACGCGCCTGGATACACATCAAAAACGCCACGACGCCGGTCATGATATAGCTAACCACTTCCAGCTGCGGCGCCAGCGCGCTACCGTGAATAATCACCAGCGCCCACACCACGCCGCTCATGACCGTACAGGTCGAAATAAGCAGCCCTTTTAACCCACCTTGCGGACAGGCAAAGTAAGCCGTACAGCCGAGGAAACCTGCCCAGCTCAGCAGACCCAATGCGACCGCCACCCATCCCCAGATACCGGAGAGAATGCCCGTCGTTAATGCGATTGCGAAGAGTATGTTCATGGCGCGTATCATAGCAGAAACGCGCCCGTCAAATGCGACACAGAACACACTAAATGAAATTCAGAATGTTTTGTTGCAACTAAATTGTGACTTTAATCACAATTTATTGCTCATTTTCTTCCTGCAGCTCATCCCACATGGCGGAGAGGGCTTCACGAGTCAGCGGGGCCATGGCGCGCCAGAACGGCGTGGTTGCATGGGCTTCAACTTTGCCCAGGAACTCGCCGCACCACGGCAGAATATACTCAGCGAAAAGGGTTTCCAGAACGTCGCTTTCATCTTCCGGCGCGTGATCTTCCAGCCACGAAGCGGCCAGCAGCAAGGAGCCTAAATGATCCGCCGCGCCCTCCCCCGTGGGGACACCATGCGCGCTGAGGAAAGTACGAACGTCAGCTTCCGTAGCGCCTTCTACCCATGCGCTACGGTAAGGCGCCACGCGGCACTCTTCACCGACAAACAGCGCGTTGTATTCGGCGGCCAGAGACGGCATATCGCAGCTTTTTTGCAGACGCTCCAGCAGTTCATCCTGCTCCAGCGGCCAGCTCGCTGCCAGCTTCCCTTCGCGAATAAGGGTAAACAGCGGCACCAGCAGCGGGTCCTGCGGCTGACGATAATAGAGAGAGCCCAGCACGCGGCAGAGGATTGAAAACTCGTTCATTCATTTATTCCAGTTATTCAAATTAAAGTTCAGCAAACTCAGGAATCGCAGGCATCCCACGCGATTCAAGAAAATTAAGCAGACGCCGCGGCGTCACGTTAAGAATTCGCTCTTCCGGAAAATCAACAGCATCGAGGATTTTGCGACATTCGCTAAATTCACCAAGCGTGAATGCCGTATGGGAATCCGAACCCAGCGCAACCCAGCCGCCGGCATCGCGTACGGCCGCGGCAACGGCACGGCAGTTATCTTCGCTGCCAATGCGCGACGAAACAAAGGATGAGTTATTGATTTCCAGCGCCACGTGGTGCTTCGCCGCTGCCGCGGCAATGGCCGGGATATCAACGGGAAACTTAGGATTACCCGGATGGCTAATGATATGCACCGCGCCGCTCGCTATCGTGGCGATCATCGCTTCGGTATGCGTTGCTTTATCCTTTGGAGGGAACACCGGCTCGTGAAAACCGGCAATGATCAGGTCCAGCGAGTTGAGCATCGGGCCGGTACAGTCAATTTCGCCCTGGGTATTTTTGATATTGGCTTCGATACCGCGCAGGATACCAACGCCCTCCACCAGCCGCGGCCAGATACGCATATTAATAAAATGCCAGTAGTGAGGCGCATCGGCCATATCGGGCCCGTGGTCGGTAATGGCAAAGAGTTTGATCCCCTTGCGCTTTGCTTCTGCAATATAATCGTGCAGGGTACTGTAGGCGTGGGTGCTGGCGACGGTATGCATGTGCAGGTCAACAGGATACATCACAATCTCCTTCTCTGTTTGTGGCAAGAATAGCAGGAATCTGCGCCTGTGATCAGCAAAAACCCCGCTCACGCGGGGCTGTCGCTTAGTATCCCAGCTGGCGATCGACCTGCCCGCTGACCGTTTGACCTCGTTCTAACTGACCGATGGTTTTGGCGATATAAGCCATGGCTTCCAGAGGCCGGGTGACGGCGGCAACATGCGGCGTCATCGCCACTCGCGGATGCCGCCAAAGCGGGCTCGCTTCAGGCAGCGGTTCGCGGCTGTACACATCCAGCATCGCGCCTTTCAACTTGCCGCTATTCAGCGCGTCCAGCAGATCGTCTTCCACCACATGAACACCGCGAGCCAGATTCAGCACGTAGCTGTTATCCGGCAGCTGCGCCAGGCGCGCGCTATTAATAATTCCAACGGTTTCCGCCGTGTTGGGCAGCAGGTTTATCAGCACTCGTGTTCCGTTGAGGAACGCATTCAGCTCCTCTTCTCCGGCAAAGCTGGTGACCTGCGGCCAGGATTTGCGGCTGCGGCTCCAGATGCGTAACGGAAAACCCCAGCTTTGCAGGGCTTCGGCCACTTTCGCGCCAAGCACGCCCGCGCCCATAATGCCGATGGTGAAATCTTCACGCTGATACTCCTCCAGCGGCTGCCACCGCGCCTCTTGTTTTAATGCCTGATAGTCATCAAAACGACGGAACCAGTGCAACACCTGGCTCACCGCGTATTCTTGCATCTGCAGCCCCATGCCGGTGTCTTCCAGACGGAACAGCGGAGTTGACAGCGGCAGCATTTCCGGGTGTTCCCGCAGTTTGCTGAGGATTGAATCGACGCCGGCGCCAAGGGCAAAGACGGCTTTAAGCTGGCGGCCCTGGAGCATTTCTACCGGCGGATGCCAGACCAGCGCATAGTCAGCGGGTTGATTATCTCCGGGTTTCCACTCGCGGACGCGCGAGCCGGGCAGCTGTTTTTCCAGTTCAGTAATCCAGAAAGGGGTGTCGAACGTGGGGTGGTAAAAGATGATATCCATAAAGGCTCCTGATAGCCGACGCTGCTGGCAGGTTAGGTTAGCGTCGCGTTTTACTCGTTGTTTTCTATTGGATTGCCAGCATAGCAAATTTCATTCGCCGAGCGTGCGAAAAAGGGAATGGCGATAAAAAAATCGATTTTCGCCCATTTAGGGAGCAAGTTGCTTGAAGTTTGGCTAAACGCGCGATTTTTTAAAAAAGTTGATTGACGGGAGATACGTATTTCCCTAAATTAGCGCCCGTTCCCGGCAACAACGGGAAAGACAATATGGTGAGGTGTCCGAGTGGCTGAAGGAGCACGCCTGGAAAGTGTGTATA
>ERZ827469.170-NODE-170-length-87507-cov-11.794928_pt1 | contig 87507 bp, 96 predicted proteins | sample MGYA00519917_ERZ827469 | MGnify/ENA primary metagenome ERZ827469 (study PRJEB31778, sample SAMEA3449314) | human gut metagenome | biome: human gut; feature: human-associated habitat; material: faeces | place: United Kingdom | collected 2010/2012 ... | reverse complement strand
GAACAGCTGTTGCTTCTACATCACTATATAATGTGAAAATTCCTGTTTCCTCTTTGCCTGTCATTCCCTTTACCTTTCATTTGCAGTCTTTTACTACATTTATATTATAAGAGCTGCATGACATTTTGACTGCTACCTATCATGTAGCACGTTCCATGTTTTGCTACATAGTAGGTAGCAAAATGGCCTTAGACCACACAGCAGATAGGGGTGTGGCATTTTGCGGTCTTAAAAACCTCTCATATTCAGTTGCTATGTATTTTTCTCTGCGGGATAATCGTACCAGCCTTATGCGGGAAAACATAAGGAGGAACACATGGCTATTGATTATGAAGCCTTGGGCAAGCGTATTTCAAATGCCCGCAAACAAATTGGTATCACACAGGAGGCGCTCGGTGAACAACTTAACATGACCCGTAAACACATCAGTGTTATCGAAACTGCTATCAACCGTCCCAGCCTGGATACCCTGGTTGATATCGCAAATGCACTGAATGTATCTGCAGATGACCTTCTCGTAGACAGCCTGACGCACTCGGCATCTACTGCAGATTCTGAGATTCACCGTCTGCTTTTGGACTGCAATACAACGGAACAGGAAATTCTTACCCGCACCGTAAAGGAACTGAAAGCAATTTTGTATGGTTTAGGAATCTGATTTTGTAACTCATTGACCACATAACAAAAGGCCCGCATAAGCCACAGCTGCACTTCGGCTCACTCCGGGGTGCTGTCTGTGGTTCATGTGGGCAGGAGCAAAAAAGAAGCCCGCCAGCGTTCCATGTAGGATTTTACACAGTGCGCCAGCGGGCAGTCATTTACTTACTTTTTCGGCTTAAACTTTGCGCTATAAGCATTTACTGCTGCATCGTGGATAAGCCATCCAAATTTTCTCAAAAAGTCCAATCGCTCTTCATCAGTCATCCATTTTGCAAGTGTATGAAGAGCTCCCTCGTATCGTTCATTTTCTTTTCCGTTAAAAAACTTACCTCCGGGTCCCTGCTTAAATCTGACAGGAATCCCATTTTTAATTATCGTCCAGACAGTTGAACCACCATCTGTCTGAAACATGTCCCCAACCATGCCGTCCAGTTCTCCGGCATCCATTCTTTTTAGCAGTTCTCTTTCCTCACTCGTCATCTTCATCACCCCCACAATCCTCTACTTTTATATCTTCCGAATCATACGCTCCCATTGGGTATTCCCGAATCCAGCCTTCGATTTTTAATGTGTGGCCACATTCTGGACATTCATAGCAATCTTCAGAATTAAAGCTGTACACAAGATCCGGTCCCATACCATTTTCTTTTTCGTAAGAGCTTTCATCATACATGAAGTCCTCAAGGTCAACATTTTCTTCATGACCGCAATGAGGGCATTTGACTGCTCTTTCCAGAGAAACCGGCCGATATCCATACATATCCTCGATATCGATAAATTCTTCGCCTGCCGCTTCTTTTTCGCTGATGATGTCCCAATAATGCTGCGTCTGGAAAGTTTCAAATTCTGCGCTGTCATCCAGAAGGTTATCCAGCATTTTTAAGGCATTCCTCTTTCGTTCAAGTTCATCATTGATATACTGCTTCCGTTCACGGATTGCCTGTTCAAGATCAATTTCTCCTGCTTGAAGTTTTTTTATATCTCCACAGGTTAAGCCAGATTTTGTAAGGACAACAATCCTCTGCAGATTTTTGAAATCTGCTTCTGTATAATCCGTTGCCTTGTTTCCCACCGGCGGATGTTCTGGTTTGAAGATACCCTCACGCTTAAAGAGTTTTATGCGCTCTGCATCAATGCCTAATTTTTCTTGTATTTCTTTTGGTCTCATAACATTCGACCTCCTTTCTGAAACCGAGTATAGCACATAGGGACTTTGTCCCCGTCAAGCCCTAAATATCATTTTTTCTAGTTTTAAGGATACTCGATTCCAGTTTTATTTCAAAGCTTTTCTAAATGATTTGTATATTTCAGGCTTCGATATGCATCTCCAATAAAATTCACAAATTCCGGACTCATTGTCTCAACCATACTCTTTCCCTCTACATTCTGCAAAACAGTAATACTGACTCCGGACATATCATCTTCCCTTACTTCCAGTTCTCGTATCGAATCCGCCACAGCCTCATCGATGAACGCAGCGAACTTTGCCCCATCAACATGACTTTGCACTGGCATCGGTGCGCCGCCTTCACCGAACAGCTGTATCACCTTCGGGTCAATGATGCTCTCCACCTTTTTCAATGCTTCTTTCTCTGACATCCGCCTCAGATAGCCTTTCATTGCACTTGCCACAATGATCTCCATCACTGTTGTTCCATAATCCTCAACGGACAGCCAAGCTAACTTTTTCATGTCAATCACTCCTGCTATGTGTATTTCTGTATCCTCACCATATACCAAAACTCTGCACATAGCAATATGTACGATAAAAAATCCGTACAAAGCAAAAAAGGGCCCTGCCGGTATGCATTTCCACACATCCGACAGGGCATTCTTTCCTTTATACAGCCTGCTCTCGTTTTGCTTTACTTCTCAGATATCTTCGGTACTGAACTGTGTTGTCATATACCCGGTACGGGGCATCAACCAGAGTCACCAGCCCGTCAAGACTGCATTTCTTAAATCCCAGAAAACTGGTCAGTGTCCTCTGATTTCCACAGGTGGGCAGCGTTACACCAAAATTCGTTTCATAAAGTACGATGTCGCCTTTCACCGTTCCCTTTTTCATAAAAGCGCAGTAGATACCTTTTTCAAAATGGAGCAGGTCCGGTGCTTCCGCGATCCTCTCCGGCGTCATCTTCAATCGTCCTCTGTTCAAACTGGCGACCGCACCGTCAACCGGCTTTCCATCCACATCCCGAAACAGGCTGCCCTGCACATCCAGCCCATTCACCTTCAGCGGCATACCGGCGGCATTCTGTTCCGGCAGTTCTTTCAGGCAGGCAATGAAAAGGTCAAAATTCTTCTTCATAACCGTAAGGGCTCCCTGTTCCTGGCTCAGCGTTTCTTTTTCCTTTCGGAAACTCTCAATTCGCTGCCGGATATCCTTTGCCAGACTTGCATAGGCTTCGATTTCAGACCCTTCTTCATAGTCAGCATGGTAGAAGCTCGTACCAATATCATTTCCCGTCAGCCCATTTCGGATATCACTGTCAATCTCGTCCAATGTGATGTTGCCCTCCGCCAGTGATTCATTCAGTTCCAAATTCTGCTCCAGCACCGCATCCCGCATGGCCGTAACCTGACGGCCGATCGTCTCCTGCAGTTTTTCTTCCAGTTCCTTGATCTGGGCATCCAGCGTTTCCAGTCTTTCCACCGATACGCTGTTTCCTTTCATCTGCTGATACATCTGTTCACAGGCTTTATGAAAAAGTGTGCTGATTTCCGAAGCTTCATGATTTTTCTCATAATCCCGTTTCAGACGGTACAGCATTTCCATAAAGCTCTGCTCCAAGGCACATTCATGGATGCTTTCCGAAGGGCATCTTTCATTTGCTGCTTTTCTCTCGGCATCCGACAATCTCCCGTGTTTTTCCCTGCAGTACCGCTTCTGGTCCGGTGTGCCATTCTGTCTGGGCTTTTCGCCCTCACGCTTTCCCATCTTCTGTTTGCACCGCCACACGGGATAAGCATATGCGTATTTTTCAAGGTAGATATCCGTATCGCCACCAGTTGCTGCAATGCTTCGGTCATCCGTGTACCCGGTTGCCACACCTGTATAGGTCACACGGAAGAATCCCTCACCGCATTCTTTTCCGGCTCTTTCTCCATGTTCAAGAACCGCACCGCAAACTAGATTTCCAAATGGCGAGCCGGTGTATCCTCTCTTCTTCTTTTGAGCCGATACCGAATCTCCGACCTTGCTGGGCTTTTCATAAAGCATCGTCTGAGCCTTGTCCCATGTACTGCGGTCAATGATGCCAACATGATGGTTTTCTACATAATAGCGAGGTGCCTCACCTTTGTTGATCGTGGACCGATGGGTCAGGAAATCCTTTGTGATGGTCTTCTGCATCTCAATGTCACCCACATATTTTTCATTCCGAAGAACTGTGAGCACAGAACTTGCCGACCAGTTCTTTTTGTTCACCGTCTTTCTGCCAAGTTCATTCAGCTCCTTTGCAATACGGTTTGCCGTCTGTCCACATACATACCGTTCAAAAATATAGCGGACTGTTTTTGCCTGCTCCGGATTGATCACCCACTCGCCGTTGGCACCCTTGTCGTATCCCAGCATCCGGTTCAGATCCACCTTGGGCTTGCCTGCCTGGAAATTCTTCTGGATTGACCAGCGGATGTTGTCCGAAATGGAACGGCTCTCATCCTGGGCCAGTGCGGAAAGAATGGTAAGGATCAATTCACCAGTCGCATCCAGCGTGTCGATATTCTCTTTTTCAAAGTAAACACCAACCGGCGGATTCTGCTGCCGAAGCTGGCGGACACAATTCAAGGTGTCCACCGTGTTTCTGGCAAATCGTGAAATCGACTTGGTCACGATATAATCCAGCTTTCCGTCCAGGGCATCTGCCATCATGCGGTTAAAATCCTCACGGTGTTCCCTGCTGGTTCCTGATTTTGCCTCATCTGCATAAATGCCTGCAAATCTCCATCCGGGTTTGTTCGTGATCAGATTTGTGTAAAACGCTTTCTGTGTAGTGTAGGAAGTCTGCTGGCTTTCATCCCCCGTGGAGACTCGACAGTATGCCGCCACACGGATATTGCTCTGCACCTTCAGCTGACCACCATTATGCACCGACCGCTTTGTAGCCGGTATCACTTCTACTTTTTTCTGTGTCATATGCTCTCCTCCGTTTCCTTCATATCTTTTTTCCGTTCCGACGCTTTCTATACTCTACTTGAACCGGTTCTCCAAGGATCTCTGCTTCATTCTCCGCAAACTTTGGTTTTCCATCTTTGCCATATACCCGATAATCCTTGAAGTCCTTTATAGTCCTTCTGGCTCCTGAAGCGATAAATTCCATTCCGTAAATGGTCCGGTAATGGATCACATCTCCGTCCACTCTGCCAGATTCAATATTTACGGCATACATTTCCCGGCTGAAGGTTAGCATATCTGGTGTACTCAAGAACACACCCGATTCCGTCCACTGCGGTTCTTTATCATCCAGACCATGCACCACTAGCTTCTGTCCATAGCGGTTTTGCTCCGGCAGGGCCAGCAGTTCCTCCAGAAAATATTCGTACCTCTTTTTCAGAATGATACCGCCTTCACTGCTTTCTTCCAAAATGTGTAGTTCGTTTTCCAGTTCTTCTTTCCGCTTCAGAATATCCTTCAGCAGTTCATTGTACATTGCCTCGGCACTTCCGGCCGCAGGTGTGTAAACACCATCCACACGCTGTTGATCCATCCCCTCCATAATAGCGTCCATCTGAATGCTCCCATCCCGAATGGACTCCTGTAAGCTCTCCTGCAGGAAAACCCGTTCCTGCTCTGCCATTTTCTTCTGTGCTTCCATCTGCTTTTTCATAAGGCGTTTACATTCCTGTTCCAGCTTCTGAAGCAGTTCCCTGAGTTCCAAAATCCGTCCTGAATGGTCTTCCGGCTCCCTCTGGCATTCACGGTATTTGACCGCCAGCTCCGACTGCTCTTTGTTTTCCTCGTAATCCCGTTTCAAGCGGTAAAGCATCTCCATAAAGCCTTGTTCAATAGCGACCTCATAAAGCTCCTCTGTGCAGTCTTTATCCGAACAGCGCATCTTCCCAACACCATAAATCGCAAGTCCCTGCCGTTCCTTGGTATCTTCAATGGACTCTGCATCCACCCAGTATGCGGCAATCTTTCTCCTCTTGTGGACCATCGTCTTTCCGCACGCTGGACACGAAAGGTTTACATAGCAGATATTGAGAGGATCACGGCTTAGTAGCGGCGGCCTCCGTTTCATTTCACTTTGCACGATCAACCAGGTTGCCCGGTCGACGATCGGTGCGTGGTGGTCCCTGATGTAATACTTTGGAAGCTGCCCTCTGTTCGGAACCGCCTTATGGGAAAGAAAATTGCTGGTCACATATTTCTGCATTTCCAAATCGCCCACATACTTCTCATTTAGGATCACATTCGAGAAGCTGCTGGGGTTCCAGTCCGTGCCAGATACCGTTTTCCAGCCTCGCTCGTTCATCTCTTTAATGATAGTTGCACGGCCGGCTCCGCAGGCATATCTCCGAAAAAGGTAACGCACCGGTTCCGCCTGCTCTTCATTGATGATCCATTCTCCGTTTTCCCCTTTGTCATATCCGATCATCCGGCTTAGATGGACCATCGGCTTCCCTTCCTGGAACCGCTTCTGATAAGACCAGTGGATGTTATCCGAAATGGAATGGCTTTCTTCCTGGGCAAGTGCGGAGTAAATGGTCAGGATCACCTCACTGGTGGAATCCAGAGTGTTGATGTTTTCCTTTTCAAAAAAGATGCCCACAGGAGGTGTCAGCTGTTTCAGCTGTCTTGCGCAGTCGAGGGTGTCCACGGTATTCCTTGCGAATCTCGATATGGATTTTGTGACTATTAAATCGATTTTCCCATTTCTCGCATCCTCCAGCATCTGGTTGAACTCATCCCTATGCAGGCGGCTTGTTCCGGTGATTCCCTCATCTGCATAAATTCCTGCGAATGTCCAGCCCGGATGCCGCTGTATCATATCCGTGTAGAATGCCTTCTGGGTCCGGTAGGACGTTTTCTGTTCATCTGAATCTGTGGATACTCTGCAGTAAGCTGCCACCCTTAACCCCTTCGGCTTTTCCTGGGCAGCCTTTTGAGCCGCCGCTTCCTTTATCAATCGTAAAACCTCTGACATTTTTCCTCACCCTTTCTTTACATATTTTTTCCGGTAGCAGTTATCCCGCATGGCCTGTCCGTCAAAATAAGATGCCGTATACCGGTAATCTTCTATATTACTGTACATGACAACCTCTGTCCTTGTGTCATCATACCAGTGAACCGTATAGTTCAACGGGGAATGGACCGTAATAGAAAGGACAAATGCCTTGCAGTAATCTGAGGTCACTCCATTCAAAAACTGCACCACGCCATCCCTTCCTTTCGGAAGTTCCTTCATCCATTCAATTGCCCGTTCTCTTCTCTCGTGGTCAGTCTCCAAATCCTCCCAGTACCCTTCCAGATACTCCAACCGTTCTTCCAGATGCTTTTTCTCATCCATATCCCGGTCAAGTTTTTCTTTCAACCTTCTGATTTTCTCAGCATTGCTCTGAATGACTGCCTCGTCGATGCTCTCATCTCCCAGCAGTTCACGTCTGGTCTGCATCACATCGTTCTGGCTTTCCAGAAGGCGCAGTTTTTTCCCACTGCTTTCCATTCCAATCTGGAGGGTGGCAATCTGCCGTTTGTAAAAAGCACGGTCCCGTTCCATAAAATCAGTGTGCTGGATATTCTCCAGTCTTTTGATCATCTGCGGAACAAAGTCATCAGCTTCCTTTGTAAAACCTTCAAACTGCTCTCCGTAACGGCCGCTCATGATATCTGCCACTCCCACATTGTCATGAATTGGCTGTGTGCTCAGCCGGAATCGTTCAATGATTGCTTTACGGAAAGCCCTCACAATCTGCTCTTCATAGATTTTCTCGCAGTGGCAGATTCTCTTTCCATTATCAATCTCAGCTGTTGGGCAGTACCAGATAGGATAGTTTTTTGAATTTCTCACTCGGAAGAATCTGCCGCATTCTCCACACAGGATCCTTCTTGAAAATGGCTTTGATCCTTTCTTTACTCCCTTCTCTTTCTTGGCGGCATTGGCTCTGCGGATTTCCTGAACAGTTTCAAACAGTTCTTCGTCTATAATCGCCGGATGGTGGTTTTTTACCAGATACTGCGGAAGTTCTCCATTATTCCGCTGGGTGTTATGGTTCAGAAAGTCCACGGTGAATTTTTTCTGGATCAGGACAGCTCCCGTATATCGTTCCCTTTGTATCATCTGAGAGATAATCCTTCCAGTCCATCCTTCTTCCAGATCACTGTTCAGCTGTCCTTTCTTTGAGTTCTTTTTTCTGGCTTTGACCGCCACGGTCTCAGGAGCTGGAATCCGGTCAAAATTCAAACCTCTGGCAACATCTGTATAGGCAGTACCCTCTGCCACCTCCTGAAAAATCCGGCGCACGATTTTTGCTTCTTCTTCCACAATTTCGATATCCCTATACTGATATCCACTTTCTGTCGTGACCATCTTTCCATTGTAGCGATACCCATATATGACCATGTTCTTTACCTCACCTCTCGGATAGCGCATCTTATTTCCAAGATTGATGTTTCTGGAAATACTCCGGCTTTCTTCTTGGGCAATCGCCGCAAGTGTCGTAAGAATGAAATCACTGGTCGGATCAGCTGTGTCCAGATTTTCTTTCTCAAAAAGGATCGTCACATTGTTGTCATGCAAAATATTAAGGGCGGTCATAAAATCCGCCGTATTTCTGGAGAAACGGGAAATCGACTTGCATACAATACGGTCTATTTTCCCTTCCCTGCAGTGCCGCAGAAGTCTTTTGAATCCAACACGCTTATCCTTGACCGTTCCTGAAATTCCATAATCGGAGTAAACCCCGATTGAATTCCAGTCTGGATTGTTTTCGATCAGCTGATGAAAATACCGTTCCTGCGTTTCGTAGGAGTTTTCCTGGTCACTGGAATCAGTGGAAACTCGAATGTAAGCGGCTACGTTCAGATGCCCTTCCTTTTCCTTTGTCCTGCGAAAAGAAGCTGTGGAAATAAATTCATTTTCTTCTTTCATTGCTTCTGCCTGTGGCTGGAAGACCGCCTCGAACTCACTTCTCAGCCCACCGACCCGTTCCATAACAGGAACTGCCTGCTGCATTTTCTCCTTTGCAGCCAACGCCTTCTGGATCAGGGAAGCAATTCCGGCATCTCCGTTTTCCTTGGATTCGGATAACGGCAACTTTGTCTTTTTCTCTTTTTGTTTGGTAGACATCTCTTGGCGCACAACGCTTTCCTGCAAAAAAGAAGATGCAGCCGCCTTCTTATCAGATAGATCAGCTGCACCACTTTTTTCCTTCACCGCTTCATGGGATTTCTTTTCCTGCACAGGCATCTGAGTCACAGATGTGGTTTCCGGCAGGACAGATTCGCCCTGTCCGGTCGCTGCCATCAACATCTTTGAAAGCTCGGCTGCTGAAGCATTCGGGCGGCTTTTCTGTTTCTGCTGTACGGTACTTTTGACCGTTGCGCTCTGCAGTTTCTGCAAAAAATCATTTGCTGTACTCATCTTGTTCTCTCCTTTCCGCCCATCTGCTTTTCTCTTCGGGCAGTCACATATTCCCTCTACTGCGTGATATTATCAAGTAAATTCGGTGCAGAAAGACGGAGAATAATTCACCCGATTATTGTCCTATCTGCACCATCCAATATGTAAAGGCCCTGCCTGAAAAGACAGAGCCGCATCTTTTACAGTTTCTTGGCAAAATCAAGGCTGATCCAGCCATTACGCTTACCGGCATAGGCCTTCAGCAGACCCCAACGGGTTGCTCCCTCACCGTCTGCTTCCTCTACAATTGTAAATACGCCTTTTCCAGTGTACTGCCCGGTCTTAGCATAGTTCGTACCAGGTCCCTTACGGATATTAAGGTCACTGATTGAAACGCGTACCGCATACGGGCAGTTTGCCTTAACTTCCGGGTAGACTGCCTTACCCGCCGGGTCATAAACGAAATAGCCCGGATTGACATCCGCACACTGCTTTGCGTAAGTCAGGTCATGGAAAGCACCCTTCTGAGAAGCCGCATTCTGCCAGCTTTTGCGGACACGGTACCAGCCGGAGATAACCGTACCCTCAGAAGCCTTTGCCACATCATACTGCGTAAGGTTCCAACGCTCGATGATACTGCAAAGGTTCTGTACATAAGTGTGGCTGGTCGCATAACCACCATCTTTGATCAGCTGTACCGCTTTCTTGTAATCCGTGCAGCCGGCCAGACCTTCATAGCGTTTCTTACTGCCGTTCATCGCACCGAGCAGATATGCGGCATGGTCGGTAATGGAATCCTCCACACAACTGTACTTTCGGAAGTCGGCTGTGATCGTGACCATCGAGCCATCGTCATTCTGCTCCTGTGTTTTCTTGGTATAGACAGACTTGCCATCCCAACTGCTGCCGCTCCAGCTGTTCCCGGAAAGCGAAGTCTTCATGCCAAAGCAGTTATTAGCATTCTGTGCCAGCTCAGATTTACCGTAGCCGGACTCAAGAATGAACTGAGCCATTGACACGCAAGCAAGAATGCCAGTGGTTTTCTGGTTCGCAGTAAACAGCGGACCGATCTTTGCCACAGCTTCTGCTTCCGAGAGATTTTTCAGCGAAGAAGCCTGCATGCCAGATGAGGATGAACCGCCCAGTGCTGCAGTCACCTTTGCGGCCAGATCACCCATGCGGGCATACAGCCAGTTTCCAGGGCAGCTTTTGTTGGCAAACCAGCGGTGAACGGTCAGCACCATTTCATCTGCCGCCGGAGCATAGTTGAGTGTCTTATTTTTATCACCCAGCCACAGGAGCTTCTTCTTCCCGTTACGCTTGCAGATATCGATACAGAGCTTGACGAGAGAGTCATATACAACACTGTTCATGGCATACGGCTCATTCATGTCACTGGCACATTCGATGGTGACTGCTCTCTGGTCATTTTCCCTGCTGGACGAACACCAGCTGCGGTTCTTTTCCTCGACACAAAGCGACACACGACCGTCCGTACCGATGCCGTAGTTGCAGCTTGCCTGCCGAGATGAACTGATAAAGCAGCCGCAGATGCTTTCTGCAGAAAGCTGACCAACCACGCAATGCGGAGTGATACGGTCGATGCTGTGGGTACGCTGCCCGGAATGGTTCGGGGAGAGTTTGGTGTAAACAACGAGTGGACTATTGGTATATCCCATAATGATTTCCTCCATAAAAGAAAAGAGACCCGGATCACTCCGAGTCCCCTTTAGGTCTATTGGTTATTCTCTATTCCTGTCTGCTTCTTCCAATATCCTACAGACAAACTTCATGATTGACATCGGCTTTTCACCGCCTATCCCATTCACTTTCCATGCTACACTGGAAATTGTGGAAATGGCACTGAGGACACCGCTCTTCTTAACACCTTTCCTGTCTGCAACATACTGTAAGAGCTGACCTGGTTTCAGATCCGGCCGATGCCAATGCAGGACGATTGCATCCCTCAGATACTCACATCCCTTATAGTACAGCGTAATGCCATACGGTCTTAACACATCTTCTGCCATGAGCTTTTCATTCATTTCCAACACTCTCCTTTTCCCAAGTATACCTTTCGTCATCAAGAAATTGAAGTCCTAAAAATGTGTCGAATTGCGCCGTTTAAGGGATCAGCAGTTTCATGCCGACCCGGATAGCGTTGGAAGTCAGCCCATTCAGCACACGGATATCCGCACAGCGGCCGCCGCTCCCCAGTTCCCTTTCTGCGATCTTCCAGAGATTATCACCGGGAACCACAGTATAGATCTTGCTGGCTGTGAAGGCATAGGTATCCGCACTGTTAAGAACGTAGGCCAGACCACTCACCGCTTCCGGGCACTTTATTTTCAGCCAGCCCGCACAGAATTCCACGATTTCAATCAGTGCGTTCCTTTTGTAAACGGTCACGACTTCTGCGCCAGTGTCCGGCATCTCCCGGATATTCATGAGGGTCTTGAGTTTACCGTAGGCAATGGTTGCCGGAAGCTCCTCTGCAGTCGGGAACTCGTTCTCATCCACTTCAGCCTCTGCTTCTTTCTCCGCTGGGGTATCTTCCACAGGGGCTGTGGTTTCCGGCTTTTCTTCCGGGATATCGTCCACGACTGCTTTCTCTTCACTCTCATCTGCACCAGTATCTGGTACAGCCTCTTCCGGATAGATCACGTTGCCGTCATTGTCGAACACACGGCTGCCGGGGTTTTCATCACACTTGGCTTTTGCATTCGCCAGCAGACGGTACGCTCCCAACTGGGATGCCTCATCTTCCCAGACTTCACGCACACGGTAATAGCCGTTTGTCAGCTTTGCGGGATACTCTTTCTTACTCATATTGCTTTCCTCCTACTAATGAAGGAGAGGCTCATCACCTCTCCCCGTTTTCCTTACTCTTTGTTCTGCTTATCGCTCTTTTCTTCCTTCAGCTGTGCCAGCATCTCCTTCAGCTTATCCGGCACCGGAAGGCCAATGACAGCTGCATTTTCAAGACAGCTCAGGCCCTCATTTGCCAAATAAAAAAATACCACTGCTGTACGGATGGCCGCTCCATTCTGAAGAATCTGCGTATCAATGATGTTGGCAATGCCAACCAGTACGAAGATGCACACCTTCTTGGCAATCCCCTTAAAGCCAACTTCAGAAGAAAGTTCATGCTTGATGGCTGCTGCCAGCACCCCGGTGAAGTAGTCGCAGACCACAAACACCACCAGTGCATAAAGGAAGCCATCAAATCCGCCGAAGAACCAGCCCAGGAAACCACCCAGACCTGCGAACATCCACTCAATCTTATCGATCACATTCTGCATAATCTTATCCTTTCCAGCCCCTTTGGGGCATAAAAAACAGGCGGTTTCTCTGCCGCCCTTACGAAAAAAATACTCCTTCTATAATGAACACCGTTTCACAGCAAATAACAGACACTTTGCGTGAAAATCAGTGGAAATTTATTTTCCGAATGCCCGGATCACAGATCCTACCACACATTCTCCGATTCTGGCGTAGCCCTCCGTACTGCAATGGAGCTGGTCGCCATTAAACGGATACGGCGAAGATCCCGTATATTTTTTCAGAATAATGCTGCCATTCCGCTTTTGGTAATATGACTGTCCGTTCACGTACCGCTGCGGTGCACTTCCAACCACCCTGCCGGATGCATCCATCTGATACTTGGCATACTGCTCGTTCACAGCATTCTTCTGTGCGCCAAAGACACTCCATGTCCTGCGGTTGATCCCGCTCTCATGCCAGAGATCACAGACTGCCACATTATTTGCCTGCGCCACAGCCTTGATCGTATCTGACAGTTTTTCCATTGTCTGGCCAGTTCCGGTCGGATATTCTTCGTATCCGTCTGCATCCACATACGGATATTTGCCCGCACAATGCGGCGTTGCCACCAGCACATGACATAGCAGATTCCCGGCATCCTCCAGTTCTTCATAGATGCGGTTCAAAAGATACTGGATTCGCCCGCAGATGGTTTCCTGTTCTGGATGACAGTCTCCGACCGAGCCAAGAACCGTTGCTCTTTCGTTGTAGGCCGGAAGCACCACGATCAAGCTGACGCCTTCCACGTCAGCGGCCATCAGCGGTCGCAGGACACCATTCTTATCCGTTTCTGCATTGTACGTTCCATCCAGACCGTTGTCACCGTCCGTCATCCGAAGGATTCCGATGCCGCCCTTTGCATGGGTAGCAACATTCATACCGAGCAATTCTTCCAGCTTCTTCTGCCATTTTCCAGCCGCCGTAATGCTGTCACCAATGACCAAAGCCTTCTTCCCTTTCCAGCTACCGGACAGTTCCGCATATCCGGCAGTAACAGCTTTCTCTGCGGTATCAGATGCCCCAGCATGATCTGCCTTTTTCGCTGTCTCCGCATTTTCAGCATGATCCGCTTTTACTGCCACTTCCGCTTTTTCTGTAAGAATGGCGTGTGTCGCATTCTTCACAGCGGAAGCACGTTCCGTTATGCTGCTGTGACTGAGCGCCTCAATCTCCTCATTGGAAAGCCCGGTCACGTTCAGCACCCACATGGTCACAACAAAGGAAGTGTAATTGGAACCCGTCAGCTGCACCGCAAAATTCAGATTATCCTTTCCACCGGCATATTCATAAACCAGATTCATTTGAAACGGAAGCGTTGCTTTATTCAGTGTTCCACACGGCACACGCTTTGCCCAATTTGGAATGCCCGGTTCGATGATGCCAATGGATACCTCTCCCAGCTGTGTGTCATCCGTTTCTACAGATTTCACCCTGCCAAAGACAAGATACTTCCCGGCAGCCAGACCACTCAGCCGTACTCCGCCGAACACGCCCCAGTCTTCGTTGCGGGTCACGGCAGCCTTTACCCACGCATACATTGTGTCCTTTTCCTGAAACTTGCTGGAGAAAGGAATCATTTCAGAAAAGACAGGACATCCATATGCTACATTGCCCAGCATTTCCCGTGTCTGGTCTGAAATGCCGGTTCTGTCTGCATACGGAACGCTCATGACTTTTCCAGCAATGCCCCATGTGTCATAATACTGAAGGATGCTGTCTTCAACCGGACTGCTGCTGATCAGAGACAGAACTTTCTGCAATTCCTCATCGCTCTGCCCGGTCACATCCAACAGAACGCATCGGCTGTCACACTCTACCACGGCCTCCTTCCTTGCAACGCACGGCGAAATGTCCAGCCGGTATGCATTCTCCAGAATCTCTCCGAAGAATACTACATAGCTTTCACTTCCGTGGGCAACTCTTATCGCCTTCGTCACATGAGTATTCAGATTTGCACCTTTGGAATCGTACTGATAGCAGCTCACACCGGCACAGGAGCCGGAAATCTCCCGAATCTTGGAGATGAACAGATATTTTCGGAATTTGCCCATTAGCATATTGGTAAAGCGATGGTAGAACTGACCGTAATCCGTAGTTCCCGTGATCCGGTAATCCAGAAATTCTCCTGCTTCACATTTAGCCCCCAGCAGAGCCGGCATCGCAGCCTTTGGGAACACCTCACCCAGATTACCATTGGAACCGGCAAGTGCCAGCTTTGCTCCGGTGATCCCATTCTCCACAGCCAGACTGTACTGCCCACGGATTGCTTCACCAGCGGACGGATACACCGTTCCATCCTGCCCAACCCGGACATCAACCAGTTCCGCCGCATAATCTGCCTTAGCGTCTGTAGAAGCTGTCACGTTTGCATCCAGCCGCTTGTTCATCTGTTCCACAGCTTTGTTCATGGCATCTTCTGTTTTCTGCATGGCAGACTGTGCATCGGATACTTTGGTGTTTACCCGGCTCTCTGCTTCCGATACTTCTTTGCTCATGGATGCTTTCGTTTCCGAAAGATCCTTGTGCATTCCTTCCACATCTTCTGCAACATCCGTTTCCAGTCTGTACATCTGGGCGTTGAAATGACTGCACAGGCTCCAATAATCCGTATCGGACAGCACTGTACCTGCAGGGACTGGCTTTCTGGAAATATAACCATCCCCACTTTCCGCGTCCAGAACGATTGTCAGTTCCTCATATTCCTTTTTCTGATTCCATACGCCATCGTGTTTCGGAATGATCCGCTTACCCTTAAAAGTTCCCATAAAAAATCTCCTTCCTGCCGGTGTTTATCCGGCTGTCCTCATAACAGTTTCGGATAGTCACCCGGTCAGGGAGGAGTTTTTTTCTTATGGCGGTCAGGTTTTACCCCCCCCGAACATTTTTTCGATATACCGCTTTTTCTTCATTTTAGTGTCCTTTCTCTTACTGTTCCAAAATTCCAAGTTCGATCATCTTCTTATACAGCATAGTTCCGATGACCGTCTTGGTTGCAGCTGTGTAATGAACGGAATCCGCCAGCAGTGTCTGCGGAACCTGTCCCTGTTTGATACGCTCGATGTCCGCATCCGTGGGATCAAGGCCTGCATCGTCCAGACCATAGCAGCTGATGACCGTCTTGCCATCCGTGTCATACACCGGATGCGCCAGATACTCTCTGAGGCTGACGAAACGTCTGCCAAACGCCTGCTTCATCTGCTTTTCATATTCTGCACGCTGGCTTTCCGTGCCAGACGAAAGGCCCAGCACCAGATATTCTTTTCCTTTGAAGTGGCTGATCATCTGCTGGTGCATCCGAATCAGATCTGTAAGGTCTGCATAGCCACCATTCTGACCAATAAAAAGAATCATCACTTCAGAAGGCTGATTGTGCAGCCGGTCAAATGCAGTACGGACCGCAGTCGGACGCTTAATTGTGACTGCTTCACCAGCGACAGAACGTGTAAACGTCCAGATGCCGTTGGTATCCGCATAGTTCGTGCCAGTCCAACGGAGCGTACCTTCCACCTCGCCGATCTTGACTGGATTGACATGGGCTCCGCCCTGCAAAAGTGGCGTCACCTTATAGCCTTCCTCTGTCAAGATACCAGAATCCGTTTTCCGCACGGCGATAGTTACCGGCTCACAGGTGGCCGGGATCGTGATATTATTGACCAGCATCACATCAGCTCCCTGACGGGCAGCAATCGTTCTGGCATTCTCGCCACCGGTACCGCCGTTGTAGACCGGAATCCCGGACAGCTTCTGAAGAGTGGACGTCCATCCACCTCCTGCGGTAAGAGAATCGCCCCAACAGACAATGCCGGTCAGTGCCGTTGACGAATTTTCCAGCTTTTTGAGCCGTTCTTCCTGACTGTTCACCGTTTCTTCCACTTTCTTCACATTGTTTCCCGTTTTTTCCACGTCTGCTGCCATCTGTTCCATGGAAGAATCCAATCTTGCAAATCGCTCTCTCAGTTTCCCATGGTTCACATAGGAGCCCCAATAAATGTATTTGCTCTGGAAATAGGTTGCCACTTCATCTGCTGAAAAACGTTCATCTGTGAAAACAATATCCTGCCAGTACCATTTCGGAGTCCACTCGACTGGTTCCTCACCAGAATATTTCAGCGTATTCCAGATACCAAACCATCCTGTCTTAAAAGTTCCAGCCGCTTCCTGTGCCTGAATCACATCCAGAATTTCCTGCGTGAAAGCAAACTTCCAGACATACATCCTGCGGTTTCCGTAAATGGTACGCTTCAATACGGGTGCGACATTGATTGGATTGGTAAACTTGCCGTCCAGATAATAGGCGATCAGCAAACGATTCTCATACGTACCACCCTGAACACCTTCCGGATGGTTCTCACATTCCTCAATTTCACACAGATAGCAGTATTGGTATCCCTCCCTGAACTTCCGAAGCATATCATCAAACGAAATCATACCGGAAATTTCTTTTTTATACCCCTGATTGTGCGTCTGATCTGATTCTTTACTCAGTCCGATATGAAACTCGACCACTTGGTCAAATCCAGTTCCATTGATCTTCGCGCTTGCTCGATTGCCAGTACTCTGGAACCCATAGCGATAAGCATACGGATATTGATCCGGGTACTGCAGTGTATCCATTCCCGGAGAGTAACGTACTTTCTCTTGATTCAGAAGTTCGTCTGCCGGCACCATAAAGAAGTTATCTGCAACGACAGCACTCCCGGCGCTTCCGGCATACCCGGCTTTCTCTGCACTCTCAGCCTCCTTTGCATGGGTAGCACTTTCGGCTTCGTTAGCAAATGTCGCCGTTTCTGCACTGTCCGCACAGCTGATAAACGGAGTCAGAATGCCGGAGGAACGCTGATTCACAATGGAAACGGTCAGGCAGACCTGTCCCAGATCCTTGACAACTGCGTTGTCCATGAAACTTCCGGCAAAAACGATATACAGCGGTCTTTCCTTTTCCAGAACCTTCTCCACCATCTCCTGCTCCAGATGATAGAACACCTTAGAGCCTACCGTGATCGGAACCACGACAGAGGGATTGACCGAAGATGCCCAGTTTCCCACACTGTTCACATAGAACCGGGGATTCAGCACTTTTCCGGTCTGCTCCTTATTTCCTTCCTCGCCCACACCTTCAAAGAACAGTTCCAGGTACAGGCGATCTAGCCCCTTCAGCTTCATCATCTGCTCATAGGAAATACAGAACGCAAAATGCACCGAAGACCAGGCGGTCTGTTCGTACTCAGTCACATAGGCCGTATGGTCAAACTTAAACTGCACGTTCTCTCCCACTGCAGATACTCCCATCGCACCGGTTTTCAGTTCTCCGTTTGTATTGTCCCTCGGTGCAAAATAAGAACTTACCGGAAGTCTGGGAGCCGCCATCGCATCGAGCAGCTTTAAGCGGTCGGACAGGTTTTCATAAAGGATACCAGAAGAATCCGAGTGGCAGTCAGTCACCTCCTGCAGGATAACTTCGTGTGCCCGAAGAAGCTGTGACAGGGAGGCTTCCCCACCTCTGGCATTGATGATCTCCTGCTCCAGAATCCGCAGACAGTCATGCTCAGAAACATATTTCCAGCCAAGATCCTTGACAGCTGTTGTTTCATACGCATACACATAAAACTCACTGTCCTGTGCAGCAGCTTTTTCCCTGCGGATACAGAAATAGAGTTTTCTGGATGCCGTGTACTTCGTCACAAACTCTTCCCAGCGGCTTTCGGAAAAATCCAGATCAAACGCTGCCAGATAGCCGTTTTCCTCATTCAGCTTTACTGCACTGAGGGGCATACAGCCAACTTTTCCATTATCACTGCCCCATGCATTCGGGGAGTTCTAGCCTGTCCTTCATACAGCACCTGATTGCTCAGAATAACGACCCGGAATGACTTTTCTTTGCACTCTTCATAGGAACCGAAGAAGCCAAGAAAAGTTCCCGTGTAGCCAGAAACATGATGAACCAGGCAGCGAACAGCTGAACCTTCCATACTATTCTGAACAGTATTCTCATTCCGGTATGCAGTTCCCATTTCTGCTGGAACAATTTTTCGTACCAGACCTGCTGTAATACTGCGCATGGCTTCCCCACTGCTTGAATAGGTGGTTCCTTCACTGTCCACTCTGGTATCCACCAGTTCTGCAGCATAGTCTGCCTTACTATCTGTAGAAGCTGTCACATTCGCATCCAGACGCTTATTCATCTGGGCGACTGCAGCATCCATGCTATTCTGAGTACTCTGCATAGCTTTTGTCGCCGCATTGACATTTGACGCTACACGATTCTCCGTTTCAGACAGTTCCTCCGCCATTTTCTGATGGGTCTGCGAAAGTTCCTCACTCATCGCAGACTTCGTATTAGCAAGGTCTGTGTGCATTCCTTCCACATCTTCTGCCACATTTGTTTCCAGACGGTGCATCTGGGCATTGAAATGACTGCACCTTGCCCAGTAGTGCTCGTTTGTGAGCAGGGTGCCTGCGGGAACATCATACCGGCTGATATAACCATCCCCCGTTTCCGGGTCAAGGACGATCATCAGCGGTTCATAACTTCTCGCCTTGTCCCAGTCTCCCTCATGCCGGGGAATGACTCTCTTTCCAAGAAATTCTCCCATTGTATCTCCTTCCTGCCGGATTTCCGGCATCATTGTTCCTTTTCTTCTCCATACTGGATGACCAGCTGTGATTCTTCATCCAAAGAAAAAATCAGCCCCAGATCATCCCAGGACTGAAAATTCAGATAGCCGTTTCCATCAATAGAACTGTTGACCATCTTGTCATACACATCTGCTGCCACCTTTTCCATCGTACTGGAATAAGAGCCCTTCATCAGACCCAGTTCATCGTCCGACTCCATGACGAGATATCCATCCTCAGAAATATAGAAGCCTTGAATGCCAGACATCGTTGCATCCACGCACTGCTTATAGGTCAGCGTTGCAATCTTCCGGTTCGTGATTGCTGCCCGTGCCACGTTCAGGGTCAGGTTGAACATTCCCAGTACATCCCCATCATCAGAAAGAAGGTAAATGTCAATTGGAAAACGGCCATACACTTCCGTCATAAAAGAAGTGACGGTCAGGATGATCGTACCGGAATCCACAAACACAAGCTCCGGTCTGGATTCGCTGGAATACTGGAACACCGCTCCATCTGGCCTTGTACCCGAATAGCTGACGATGGTACCTTCCTGCACAACATATTCCACCGAATTCTGATATAGTCGACATCTGACTTTTCGTGCCTGATTGTCAAACTGTTTGACCGGAATCTGCACCGGGATCAGATTTTCCGTGAAGGACAGTTCAATCTCCTGAAAGATCCGGACTGGTTTCTCTGTTGTCGCTGCCATCTCCTGTGCTTCCTTTGTCTGTGTTTCCACTATTTGTTTCCTCCTTACTGCCATCGCTTTCGCCTCCTCCCTGCCCGGTGTTGTCCGGTCCTTCTGGTTCTACTGGTTTCTCTGGATCTTTTGGGTCTTCTGGCTCATATCCAACAATTTGCCAGTTTTCTCCATCCCACAGCTTCAGCCGCAGATTCTTCTTATCGACCCACAATGCATCGTTCCCCGGCTCCTCTGGTGCGGTTTCCGATACTGGGATACTCGGCTGATACTTTTTATCCAGTTCTTTTTCGACATCTTCCGACAGCTTCTTTGCCACGCTGTATCTCTCATCCAATTCCTTTTGCAGTGCTTCCGAGAGTGTCGTGACATTTCCATACCGTCTATCCAATTCCTCAGCCAGTTCTTTGGATAACTTCTTTGCAGTTTCATACCGCTGATCCAGCTGCTCTTGGAGTTCGGAAGAAAGCGCTGTTGCCGTCTTATACCGATCATCCAGTTCTTTCAGCAGCTCCTCGGAAAGCTCCGTGGCTTTCTTGTAGCGGTCATCCAGTTCCTTGAGGGTTTGTTCCAGCAGGATCGCCGTCCTGACTGCCGTGTCATCCGACTCCCAGCCATAGCCCCACGTTTTACCGCCATCCGTGGATACAAACAGCCCGGCAGAGCTGTTCTTCCATGCGACCGTGGACTGTTTCAAAGTCGCCGCATTAAATGCATACCGGGTCGTGTTTCCCTTGCTGTCCGTCTCATTTTTATAATGTAGTCCAAACAGCGCAGCAAAAAGCGTTCCATCATAAATGATAGATGCTGTGATCCCACCGACCTGCTCTCCCACTGCTGTCTCCGCACGGACTGCCGTATCGTAGGCAATCGTTGCTGTATTCCGGATGCTGTTGAGCGAACCGGTCAGAGAAGAATTTCGGCTGCTGACCGTTGAGTTTGAAAGCGTGATGCTGTTATAGCGTTCCAGTAGCGCGTCATACTCTGTTTCGGTGACTTTGGAACTGACTTCGATTCCCAGCTTTGAGATAAACACATGGACCGTATCGCAAAGGGAAACACGCTCTGCTTCCACGATGTCCTCATACCCCGGCGTATTCCAGAGCTGTAAAAAGTCGATCTTGATATCGATCTCCGGCTCTGTTAAGTCCGTGGTGTCGATATAGTTCTGTGTGTATTCCCGGAGTGCCGCTTCACTCGGCTTTTCCTGAAAATTGCTGGTACAATCCAGCACGGTGATCTTCTGGTAAGGGATCGACCGTTTGCTTTGCAGCACCACCTTCTCCGGCAGCTCCATGACCGCCTGGGTTTCGTTGTCTACCCAGTACGGATGCACACCAGTGATCGTGTTCTCGATGGATTTTTCCATCCTGAAATCCGTCAGATTCTTGCCGTAGATGATGTGGACGTTATGGTCGGCACCTCTTGCCTTATGGAACCTGACCGTGTACCGGTCCCACTCGAATTCACCGCCAAAAACATCCAGAACTGACCCGGCCATACCTCCAAGGCAGTTTCGGAAGGAGGATGGAACTCCCAGCGTAAAGGTTGCACTGGATTCCACATCTGTCCAGACCTCAAATGGACAATCCGAAGCCGCATGGCTTTTCAGTCCCTGCATTGCCCCGACACATCCGGTCACTGAAAATGGTGATACCGTGATAAAGTTGAGCTGGTAGGAAATGTGCCGCGCCTGCACTTCCAACTTCCCATCGATTGGGGTCGTGATCTTGTAGATGCGGAACGGCTGAGACTGCATGGTATCGGATGGCTTGGCAAGGATGATATTCCCCTCCTCCAGCATCTCTGCATGGATGCCATCTGCCGGACAGACCAGCTTCAGTTCATAGCTTCCGTTTCTCTTTTCCGTTACGGTACAAGACTGTGCATCTGCCAGCTTTCCAATACCGTTATGATTGAACTTCATCTCTGTTGATGCATATAAACATGGGATCACTGGCTGCACCTCCCTCTTACAGCGTCCACCAGCGTGGAGTCACCTCCACCGCCGTGATGCCGCCTGTCCATGCGATTTGTGTCTTTCCCTCCGGCAGTTCCGGGAAATCATCCGAAAGGATGGTCTCATTGCAGAAGCCGGAAGCGTTGTAAGCGTTGTGCGTTTCACAGTTGAGCAGCACGTAGTCCTTGATGCTGTGGATGGTGATCTTCTCCTCACCCACATACAGTTCGCCGCCAGAATCCCCGTAGATCTTGAAGATAGGCTGTGCCGGAAAAGCGAAGGGGTTCTTTAAGGTCGACCTGCCATCCAGCCGGATCACCCTCTGCCCATCCACGCTCCAACGCTGGGGCTTACAGTTGAATGTCAGCTCCATCTCAGCGGCTTTCTGGGCTGTCACATCAAATTCCAGGGCGTCCTTGCAGACTGCCATCCGGAAGAAATCCGGGTCGTAGGTGTCCTGCAATTTCTGATACCCGATCGGAGATAACAGCCATGCCTTGACCGCTGCGGTCTTGGCAGGCAGACCGTTGAAGAAAAATGCCTTATACTTGATATCCACGTTCTGATACCTACGCCTGCCTGTCCTTGCATTCTCGGTGATGATGTCCCCGTTCCTGCCGGGTACGGAGGTGCTCTCCACATCCGCAGCCGGGGAATCATACACACCGGGACCAGACAAATATAAAAGGAAGTCCTTGCTGGACTTCCCGGCAAAGGACAGATACTGTCTGGCATATCTGCCTTTGAGCTGAAACTGTGATACTGTCTGCTTTGGGGTGTTATAGCCCATACACATCTACCTCCTTTATTTGAAGACCGAATCATCTTCGTGGATCATGCCGTTGATCTTATCGGCAACGGTCTGTGCCAGTTCATCATCGTTCCGGGCATTATAACCGTTAACTGTGATATACACACCGCCTAGGTTCGTCGTCCGGGTCGTACCGCCTCCGGCTAAAGCCGCCTGCGGGAAGTTCCAGCCAGAGCCATCGAAATGCGGCAGGGTCAGTTCCGGCAGGCTGAAGGAGCTGATGCCCTCCATACCCTGCTGTACTTTTTCTGCCATCGACCTGATCTGGCTGATCAGTCCACCCTCGCCTTTCTTGATGCCGCCAGTCAGCAGCTTCATGAAGTCTGGCATATAGGTGTCTGCATCAGACAACGGACCCTCGTCCGGCACCGAAAAGTGCAGGAACGAGCGGATGCCCTTTGCCACACTCTTGACCGCATTGCCGACCCAGCTCACACCCTTCTTGATGCCTCCTGCAATACCGCCAACGATATCCTTGCCCCAGCTGACTGCCGAGGAAGCTACATTCTTGATACCGCCCCAGATGGACGATGCCACGTTACCGATGGCAGAAGCCGCATTGGAAATACCGTTCTTAATGGCGTTTACTCCATTCGAGAATACCGAAGTGACCTTGTTCCAGATATTCGTGACTCCTTCCCGGAATCCATCGCAGTTTTTCCAGAGAGCGGTCAGTCCAAGACCGATGCCGCCAACGGCCGCCACTGCGATACCTGCAGGGCCCGCCAGACCAGCAAGTGCTGTGCCTGCGGATGCGAGGAAACCACCTGCGGAGCTTGCTACGCCTGCAAGAGCCGTACCCGCACCTGCCGCCAGACCAGATACGGTCGTACCGACAGAACCGAGCAAACCAAAAAGTGTTGTCCCGACTGTACCGGCAATACCGCCCAGCGAAGAACCGATAGACGATACGATACCGGAAAGACTGCCGCCTAAGCCGCCGATCTTCGACACTACACCGGAAAGCAGCCCGCCCAGATTCGACAGGATTCCCCCACCGCTGGAACCAAGGCTTCCCAGCTTCGAGATGATGCCGGAGATTCCCTCTCCCAGACCACCCATTTTGGAGGTCAGCCCGGAGATCAGATTACCAAACTTTGACACGATCTGTCCGCCATCTGCACTGCCGATCTTCGACAGGAAATTTCCGAGGTTGGACAGCAGACCACCACCGTTCTCTGTACCGAGGACATTGCCGAGGTTCTGCATCGTATTTCCGAGATTTCCGATGGTGTTCTTCATGGAGCCGAGCTTGTCCACAAGACCCGTGACCGTATTGACTGTGTCACCAACCTTGCTGATGCCGTTGCCCAGGCTCTTTAGGAAATCCGAGTTGAAGGTATCGCCAAGGCTGCGGATCGCATTCCCAAGGGAACTGGTCTGAGAACTCAGCTCTCCAATGGAATCCTTCATATCCGCAAAACTCTGCTTCACTTCATCGCTCATACCGCCGACTGCGGTTTTGGTGATGCCCTGCAAGTCTGTCCAGAGCTGCTGGAACTGTGTCTTCAGCCCGGAAAGCCCGGACATCAGCTGGGACTGGATACCACTGCCCACATCCCTTGCCGCACTTCCGATACCGCTCTGGCTTCTCTTGATCGTGGTAGCAAAACTGCCGACCACAGAATCCATCCAGTCGCCCAGAGAATCCACCGGGGTTGTGAGGTTGCTGCTCATAGACCCGGCAAGCCCCTGTACGGCTTTCACCACCGACTTGACATTTTTCTTAATACCAGTTGCCAACAGCTTCATGAAGTCGGGCATATAGGTATCTGCATCGGACAGAGGTCCTTCATCTGGTACAGAGAAATGCAGCAGACTTCTGACCCTGCTTGCGACATTTTCTGCCGCCGCAATCACGGAACTGGCTGCTGCCCGGACACCTGCCGCCATCTGGGAACAGATATCTGCGCCCCAGCGGTATGCCGAAGAAGCAATCGAACCAAGCGAGTTAAAACTGCTCCTGATATTTGCAACACCGGAGGAAACCGTGCTGCGCAGGCTGGACATTGCCGAAGACACCGTGGACTTGATGCTGTTGAAGGCAGAGGTCGTGGTGGATTTCAGTGTGTTCCAGCCGCTTGTGACCGTACTGCGGACAGCCGTGACAGAAGAAGTCGTAAGAGACTTGATACTGTTCCACGCCGTCGTAATGACCGTCTTGATACCATTCCAGCTGGTGTTCGTCAGAGTTTTCACTGCGTTCCATGCGCTGGTCATGGAGGATTTTACAGAAGCGGTCGCCGAGGTGGTAAGGGATTTAATCCCGTTCCACGCTGTGGTAATGACCGTTTTAATACCGTTCCAGCTAGTCGTTGTCAGTGACTTCACGGCATTCCATGCACTGGTCATGGACGTTTTCACTGCTGCTGTCGCAGAGGTCACATTGGATTTCACCGCCGAGAAGCTGTTCTGGATACTGGACTTGATGGTATTCCATGTGCTGGCGGTACTGGTCGTAATGGAACTCCATGCGGATCTCATCGCGGCACTTACACCTGCCGTTCCGGTTTTCACCGTCTGGCTGATGGTTGCCCAGCTCTTACTGTATGCCTGCTCCACTCCCCTCATGGAGTTGGTGATGGAGGTAGACAGCGTGGTGGACAGGTTTTCTGCCGCCGCAGTTACAAGACCGGTGTTGGTCGTGATGCCGTTTGCCAGACCCTGCATGAAGTCCGGCATCCAGCTTTCCATATCTGCCAACGGCCCTTCGTCCGGCACAGAAAAGTGCAGGAAGGAACGGATACGGTCTGCCACTCCCGATACGGCACTTGCCACATCCTGAATCCTCGACTGGATACCCGACACAATGTTGCCGATCATGTCAGAGCCCCACGAGAATGCCTGTCCAGCCAGACCCTTGATAAAGGAAACTGCACTGTTAAAGCCGTTCATGATGGTGGTCTTGATACCGGAGATCGTAGAGGAAATCCCGGATTTCATGGAGTTAAAAGCTGTGGTCGCCGCACTTTTGATGCTGGTACTGAGGGACGATACTGTGGATTTCATGGCATTCCAGCCGGAAGAAACCACCGATTTAATGCCATTTACCACACCGGAGATCTTGCTGCTGATGGCAGTCCAGATAGAAGAAACCGTGGACCGAATCGCAGAAAGGACAGTCGAAATGACCGTCTTGATCGCATTCCATGCCGTGCTCATCCGGGTCTGAATGCCAGTCAGCAGCGGAGACAGGAACGATACAATGGCATTCCATACCGTCGTCACTGCAGTCTGGATTGCTGTCAGCACCGTAGAGATAGCTGTCTGAATCGCTGACCAAACTGTAGAGAAAGTCGTCTGCAATCTGGTCAACATCGGAGTCACAAAAGCGACGATGGCGTTCCAAATGGAAGTGATCTTCGTTTGGATTGCGGTCAGTGCTGCGCCGATCAGGATCTGTATTGCCTGCCAGATGGTCTCAAACAGATATTTGAACGCATCCAGCAGAGGCTTGATGGTGTTGTAGATTCCGTTCCACACCGAAGTGATGGTCGTGCTGATGGTGTTCATGACCGTAGAGATCGCGGTCGAGATTGCCGTCCACACAGTTATCACTGTGGTATGGATCGTATTCAGCACGGAAGAAACTGCTGTAGAAATGGCAGTCCAGATGGTGCTGAAAGTCGTCTGGATACTCGTAAGGACAGTCGTAAAGAAGCTCGAAACTGCAGTGAACACAGTCGTTGCCACACTCTGGATAGCAGAAACTGTGTTTGAAAAGAAGCTGCTGATTCCACTCCACACGGTCTCGAAGAAGCTCTTGATACTGCCCCAGACCGTCTGCCAGTCCGTACCGAACAGACCAAGGAACACATCCAGTGCGCTCTTTAATGCGGTGAGCGTTGTGGAAAATACAGACTTCACACCTTCCCAGATGCTGGAGAAGATACCTTTCACCGCTTCCCATGCACCGCTCCAGTTGCCGGAGAACACATTGGAAAAGACATCAAACAGACCCAGTAAGGTATCCAGAACGACACCGAGGATGGTAGAAATATTCTGGAATGCGCCCTCAAACAGCGGTGCAAGCACCTGACAGAAGCCATCCCAGACTGTTTTCAGCACCTCAGTGACATCCTTAAAATCAAAGCCCAGCCCATTGATCCGCTGTGTCAGCTGGTCACAGAAGCCTTTCACCTTGGAAACAATGTCGTTCCAGATGCCGGTAATGGCAGTACGGAATTCTTCATTTGTGTTCCAAAGGTTCATAAAAGCCGCCACCAGCGTACCGATGACCGCCACCACTGCTACGACCGGCCCGGACAGACCACCCAGAACCACACCCAGCTTGCTGAACACACCGCTGGCACTGCCCACATGGGTGATGAGAAGCCGGACACCCTTTGCAAGAGAACTGAATCCCCGCATCGCTGTGCCAACGGTCGATATGGTCTTACCCAGTACAATAAGCAGCGGACCAATGGATGCCGCCAGAAGCCCGATCTTGATGATCGTTTCCCTGGTACTTTCATCCATACTGTTGAGCTTGTCCACGAACTGTTGCACGGCAGATACGATCTTGCGGATGGTGGGCATCAGGATATCGCCAAAAGAAATAGCCAGCTCCTCCAGCTGAGATTTCAGGATGGTGAGCTGACCATTTAAATTGTCCTGCATGGTCTCTGCCATGCTCTCGGATGCACCATCGCAGTTTTCAATGGCACCACGCAGTTTGTTGATGTCCGTCTCGCTGGAATTCATCAGGGCAAGGAAGCCGGACATGGCATTCTTGCCAACCAGTGCCTCTGCGTTGGCGGCCTTCTCAGATTCCGAAAGCCCGGAGAACGCCACACGGCAGTCCGCAAGGATGTCATTCAAGCTTCTCATGCTGCCATCTGCATTGCTGGTCGCAATCGTGACCTCTCCGATGTTTTTACCCACAAAGGTCACTTCACCGGAAAGGTTGTTCATGATGGTACGAAGGGAAGTACCAGCCTGTGAAGCCTTGATACCACTGTTTGCCATCAGACCGATGGCTTCTGCGGTATCCTCTGCCGAGAATCCCAGCGCACCGGCGATAGGCGCACAGTACTTGAACGTCTCGCCCATCATGGAGACATTTGTGTTCGCATTAGAGGAAGCGGCTGCAAGGATATCTGCAAAATGCCCGGAATCCGCAGCGGATAAGCCGAACGCGGTAAGGGCATCGGTGACGATATCCGAAGTCGTGGCGAGGTCTTCACCCGAAGCCGCCGCAAGATTCATGATACCCTCGATGCCGTTCAGCATGTCCCCCGTTTTCCATCCGGCCATGGCCATGTACTCCATCGCCGAGGCCGCCTCGGATGCGGAGAACTTTGTCTTTGCACCCATTTCACGGGCTTTTGCACGAAGCTGGTCGAAGTCATCCCCGGTCGCACCGGAAATGGCAGAAACCTTGCTCATCTCGGAATCGAAGTCGGCTGCGGTCTTCACTGCGGCAGTGCCAAGACCCGTTACAGCGGCAGGCACCGGCAGGAACTTCTTACCGACATTCTCCACAGAAGATCCAATGTTCTGGAGCTTTTCTCCGGCTTCATCGATCTTAGCAAGTGTCGCATTGGTAGTAGCCGCCTGGTCCTGTAAAGATCGCAGATTCTGTTCGGTCTCCACGATCTCACGCTGGAGGGCATCGTACTGCTGCTGGGTGATCTCACCGTTGGCAAGCTGCTCATTGGCCTGCTGTGCGGCAGTTTTCAAAGTTGCCAGCTTTTCCTTAGTTGCTTCAATGGCATCCTTGAGCATCTTCTGCTTCTGGACAACCAGTTCTGTATTGGAGGGGTCCAGTTTCAGGAGTTTGTTGACATCCTTCAGTCCGGACTGCGTCCCCTTGATTGATTTGTTTACACTTTCCAGTGCTTTGGAGAGCTTTGTGGTATCGCCGCCGATCTCAACGGTGATGCCCTGGATTCTGGATGCCATTTGCGTAACCACCTCCTTGCAGGCATGAAAAAAGCCCATCTGCACAGAGCAGACAGGCAGAAAATAATCTGAAATTTACAATTCTGTCGTTGCTAAGCGACAGAAAAAGAGCTATACTTAAATTGAGAAATTGTACTCAAAGGAGGTATGCTCTATGAGTGGATATAATATTGACATTGCCGATATGCAGTGCTGGGTCTTTCGGATGGCTCAATCCAAATGGAAAATGTCTCCCAGCGACTGCGCAGAACTGTTTAAGAAATACGACATTCTCGGATTTATCGCTGACTGCTATGACATTCTTCATTTGAATAGCTACGAATGTGCTTTGCATGATGTTGAAACCCTGCTCAAGAATCGAGGTGTTACCGTATGATAGGACTTGAAGATGGAATGCTGCTCTACCACGGAAGTTATGTCAGTATTCCTGACATCGACTTAAGCCGCTGTATGGGTGGTCTCGATTTTGGTCGTGGTTTCTACTTAACCTCATCTTATGAACAAGCATATAGCTATGTTCAGCTTTCTGTTCGCAAAGCAAAACACATCGGTGCTGTTCCAAAAGACTTTGATCCAGCTGACGGACAAATATCCGTCTACAAATTTCACTATGACCCAAACATTCTCGCTTACTTTTTTCAAGAACCCAGTATCGAATGGCTGCATTTTGTAGCGGCCAATCGAAAGAAAGACCTCTTTCCTCAGCTTCTGAAAAAATACAGCGTAATTGATATCATCGGTGGAAAGATTGCCGACGATCAAACAGCCCGTACCCTTCAGATTTATATCAGCGGTGAAGGTGCTGGTGAGCCTGGGACTCCAAAAGCAGACAAAGAAACGATTGAAAAACTTTTACCGAACCGTCTCAAGGATCAGTTTTGTTTCAGAACTCAGGATGCCGTCGAGCATCTTGAATTTATAAGGAGTGACCGCTATGGTGACATCAAATTGTGATAATGCTATAAACTATAAATCTACAGATTCTCAAAAGGAATGCTGCGCAGTAATTGCGATGCGCGAAGCTGTAGAAACCCTTGCAGCACGAGAAAAGATTTCTTACGAGGAAGCTCTTCTTCGTTTCACAAGTTCTCGTGCGTATGAAGCCCTCTTTGATTTTGACACAGAGATTTGGAAAGAAGGCTCTGATTATCTGCTGAGTCTTTATGACTACTGCACTTCCAAAAAGACTGCATAAAAGATAATTACTAGGAGGTGGTTTTATGAACGAGGTTGTCATCGACGATTCACAACGCGAAATGTGCGCCGTACTCGTTATGCGCACTATGCTCACAGACTACTGTAATGATACCGGTGTTTCCTTCAACGACGTATTTTTTCGCTTTGTAACCTCTCCCGCATACAAAATGCTATTTGACTATTCCACCGGACTCTGGATGGAAGGACCCGATTATCTCCGCAACATCTTTGAAGATACCATGAAAACAAACACCTCTCTAAAACAGCCTGAATCTTACTTAATCTCTGAAGAGGAAATGCTTCGTCGCCTTGGCATCACTGAAGCTGACCTTGTCGGTTTTGAGGACGTGGAAATCGAATAGTGACAGCATATATCCCACTCAGTCACATGGCTGAGTGGGATTTTTTATACCTATCACCAGACGATTGTGCTTATTTCGTTCACAATATAAGCACGGTCGTCTGGTTTTTGCTTTAGAACCGGTCGAAATCCTCCTGCGAGGCCAGCTCTTTGTAGGGATAGTCGTCATTCTGCCGTTCTGTGAACATATCATTGACCAACCCGATGGTCAGCAGGTCGAGGTCGGCGATGCTGATACCGAGCTGTACACAGCGCAGCAGAAAGAGCGGGGTGGTCATTTCCCGCTCACTTTTGCGAGGTTTTTTCTGGATTCCACCTCGGTCTGCACATTCAGACCCCACAGTTCGATCAGCTGGGGCAGAATCTGGTAGATGGAGAAGGTGTTGAACTGGTCCAGGAACTCCTCTGGGCTGTCCGGCACATTCGCGGGGTCCGCATGGCGGGCCATCAGCCATGCCAGGTCCTCGAACATCTCCAGACTGAACAGATCAAGGTTGGAATTGTCCTCATCGTTCTCTCCTACGCTCTTTTCCAGCTGACGCAGGTCCTTGTAAATGTCACGGCCAAACTTGATGCGGTACAGGCGGGGTACAGCGGCACTTGCCTTAAAGGTAACTTCCTTGCCATCGATCTCGATTTTCTTTGTAACTGCCATAATCGTAATCCTCCAAAATTTCATGTAAAATTGGCAGAGCCGAAGCCCTGCCGTGTGTCTGTTCTTCTATTATTCTGCCGGGTCAATGCTCACCAGTGAATTACTGCCGCTCACAGTGGGCAGCTTTCCATCCCACTTCTGGATCTTCTGGTAATCAATCAGCGTATCGGACAGGCTTTCTGCCAGTTTGCGGTTTGCCTCTGCCTGTGCATCTGCGGCAATGGAAGTTTTCTGGGCTTCCGCCTCTGCATTGGTGATCGCCACCTGCTTATCCGCTTCTGCCTTGGCAATGGCGGCTTCATTCTCGATCTTCTGCTTATCTGCATTCTGCTGTGCAATGGACTTCTGCTGGATGGCTTCGTTATAGGCATCCTCGAAATTCATGTCATTGATGACGACCTTATTCACGAACACAACGTCCTCACCATATTTCTGCACAAGGGACTCTGCCAGCTTCTGCTGTGCCAGAGGTTCAATCTTGGTGCGGTTGGTCACCTCATTAGGGCCAAGTTCAGCCATTGCAGACTTGATTGCCGATGCTACTAGCTCGTCACCGACCAGATTCTTGATGTCGGACACATTCGCATACAGCCATGCACTCTTTTCAGGAAGCACCTGATAGGTCACGATGACATCAGCGGCATACACAGGGGTCTTGTCGGAGGCTTCGCCCCAGACCTGTGCTTCGATATGCTTATCCTGCTGCTTGTTGTTGACCTTGTGGATACTCTGCACAAAGGGAATGCAGAAGTTGAGCTTGCCGCTCTGGATGGTGGTCTCCTGGATCTGGCCAAAGCTGGTCTTCACGCCCGTGTATCCGGTGGGGATGATGTGGAACGAGCAGACAGCCAGCACCAGAACGATAATCACTGCGAACAAAGGAAAAATCTTCTTCATAATCATATACCTCTTTATAATAATGTAAGCAGAGCCGAAGCCCTGCAGTGTGTGTCGGTCACTTAGCCCTGCGGCTCCTCGGTATGACCGGTGTCTTCGGTGTCCACAGCTTCCGCCTGCGGCTCGTAGACCGCATCGTACCACTTGTTATAGACATCATCGGTGGTGTTGGTGCCGGTCTTTGCCTTGACATAACCGTTTGCAAGAGGGGTTGCCTGCAGGTTCAGGGTGTCCGTCTTGACTTCCTTGCTGTCCTCGTTGGTCTCACCCTCGATGGACGGACGGCTTGCCACACAGTTGTACAGCACATGGTGGATGTGACGCTGGTCACCATCGAACTCGAACAGGAAGGCGAAATGTTCCAGTTCCACATTGGCGTTCTCAGCAAGCACGCCGTTGCCATCCAGCTCCTCGTGCATGATGTCCGTGAGGAAGCTCTCCGGGATCAGCGCGATCTCCAGATCACCCTCGTAGCCGGAGTTGTTATTCACGACATAGTAGGCGATGTTGTCTGCATAGAACGGTTCAATCTCGCCATTGGCATCCATAGAAAGACTGACTGCACCGGGGATGCGGACCGGCTTTGCATAGGTGACACTGCCATCTTCGTCAAAGGTTGCCTTGGCATAATGGCAGTTTTTCAGGCCAAATTTGACCTTATTGCTTTTCTTCGACATAGTGTTCCTCCCATAAAAATATCCCGCATGAGCATCACACGGTCAGCTCATACAGGACTTCATACATTTTTTCGGTTTCGATCCAGACCTCGCTTTTCTCATAGTAGAGTTCGTGTGCGGTCAGGACTTCTTCAATATTTGCTTCCATATCCGGGTCTTTGTAATCGGTGTAGACCTCAATGTCCAGCCGGTTGAAATGGTGGTACACAAGGTTATCCGCACCGAAATTCTCGGCTTTCGGATACAGGAAGCAGATAAACGGTGGATCAGGACTCTCCCCTTCTGCGAAATGGTCATACGCATAAGGAAGCCCCATCTCCTCCACCAGAGCTTTTACTTCTTCGTGGGTCATTGATTCCTCCTTACTTTAGTGCCTTTTTGATGAGGGACTGGAGCTGCTCGATGCCGGCCTGTTCAGCCGGAGCAATATGGGGTCTTCCTGCCACACGACCGCCGCCGCGTTTGGCATGACCTTTTTCCAGCAGATGTGCCAGCTGGTAGCGGTTCTTGGAATGCACCACCATCTGAAGGCTCTGACTGGATTCGGACTGCTTGGTCGCCACCCAGCTTCCCTTGTACGCGCCCGTCCGGGACGGTGCATTGGCCGAGATCTGGTCTTTGACCGTTTTGGCAGACTTACGGACAGCACTCTTCACCTGCGTGGAAGCAAGGGTCGCATATTCTTTTAAGCCCTCATTGATGGCATCTGCCATCTCATCGATGCTGACGGTTCTGCTCATCCGGCTGCCTCCTCTCCAGTCTGCAATGAATTTTCAGTATCTTCTTCTGGTAGTTCATCGGGTCAACGGATTCAATATTGTAGAGCTGCTCCCGGAAGCGGATACGGTAACCAGTGGAAGTCAATCCTCTGGTCTCACTGCACCAGCGAACCGTAAACACCACGCTCTTCTGTTCGGCTGTGACCTCACCCTCTTCTTCCTGCGCCTGATAGGTCGAAGCGTAGGCAAAGCAGGTGAAATATTCCTCCCATGTGTTCCGATGGTTTCCGACCTTATCGGTCACGACCGTGCTTTTCTCGATCGTGATCCGCTCATTCAGTTTCTCGATCATCAGAACACCCCCTCCCTCACAGCAAACAGAATAGAACGAAGCGTCAGCATCAGCTGCTTATGGTCAGCTTCGTCCCGGTGCTCATAGAGATACCCCAGCGCGTACAGAATCGCCACACGGCAGGTGCTGCGCAGGGCTTCCAGTTCCCTTGTAGGCTGTACTCCGTTCTCGGCATCCCGGTCAGCGGCATTGACTGCCTCCCACTGGTCTTCCGATAAACGGCCCACATCCTTACACATCTGCTCCGCAGAAGATAAAAGGATGCCGATCAGGGCATCCTCATCACTGCTGTCCACGCGGAGATAGGTCTTCGCTTCGTAAAGCGGGATCAGTGCCATAACCGGCTCCTCCTTTCCTGGCCTTCTTAGCCCTGCGGTGCCATCTGCAGAAGCTGTACGGCTTCAGGCAGGATCAGCTTGCCATCCACACGCTGGGTGGTCAGGAAGCCGACCTGATCAGTACGGGCATACAGCTCGTTCAGACGGCGGAAGGTGCGGTTCTGGCGGTCAGCCACCCAGTAGTAGCTGTAATCACCAAAAGCCATGACCTTGCTGCCGCCCTTGATCTCCGGCATGAAGGCGGAAGTCTTCAGCGGACGGTTCAGCAGGGTATCAGGCTTGCCGATCTCCAGACCCGGCTTCCAGATATAGTTGCCGTTGTTGTCCTTGATGGTCATCAGCTGCAGCACCAGGGCTTCGTTGCAGAGGAACTGTGCCTTCTTGCGGTACGGAGCCTTCAGTGCATAGTAGAGCTTGAAGATCTCATCGAAAGTAACGGCATCCTTCTGGGCAGCGGTCACACCGACCTTGGCACCACCGGTCTCAGCCAGCAGACCCAGAGGCTTGCCCACACCATCACCGGTGATAAAGGCGCGCTCCTCTGCGTTACCCATACGCACACCGAAACGGCGGGCGATATAGGTGGCGAGATCGAAAGCGGAGTCGTTCAGCAGCTCATTGGAGATCTTGATCATAGTGCCCAGCTTGTACGCAGACAGCATAGTCTGACCGAAAGTGGTATCGCTTTCCGGAATCTCCTCTCCTTCATCGATCCAGCTTGCCTCGCCGGTATCCTCCGCGATGGGAATCTTACGGGTACCGGAGCTGGTGCGGATGACAGTCGCCAGACCACGGAAGATGTTGTTTTCCTCCAGTGCCTCCACCAGCTTCTTCTCGAACTCATCGGGAACGGTAAAGCCGCCCTCGGTGTCCTCACCCACAGACAGGGCATTGCGAACCTCGCCGTAATGGCCACGGTTGCGGATCATGTTCCAGAAGTTCTCGGCATACTCGGCAGTGGCGGTCGGCTTGACATCCTTCTTGGCGCCGTTCTTCGGATCAGCGTGGACAGGACTGGAAGTCGGTGCGGACAGCTGTGCCTCGATCTGTGCCTGCTGTTCCAGACGCTCGATCTCTGCACCCAGGTCCTTGACCTCCTGTGCCATCTTGTTGTACTGCTCCACGGCCTCAGCCTTTACCAGACCGTTCTCGCCGCGGTTCTTCTCCAGAAAGTCCTTGGTCTGCTCCCAGAGAGTGTTGCGCTTGGTGCGCAGTTCCAGAATCTTACTCATAGTGTTTTTCCTCCATAGATTGATTTGTGGTGATATGAAAAACAGCCTGAATGCACATCACTTCATGCACTCAAGCTGCTTCATCAGGATATTGTAGGGGATACTGCCATCCTCGGTCTTGCCGTCCATGTCAAGGACAGGGCCGGAATTAGCAGGTGGTTCTGCCGGAGGGGTCGGCTCTGCGGACGGTTTCGGGTTAGTAGGCGGCTCCTTCGGCTCAGTGTGTTTCTGACCCACATCTTCTGGTTTCACACCCAGACGGTTCAGAACGATTAAATCCATCTGACGGCTGGAGAAAAGGTGCCCTGCCGTATCCTTCTGGAACGGCTTCTTTTCTTCGCCCTCGCCCGGTTCACTGTCGGGGTCTTCTTCCGGATTCTCCGGGTCTGCCGGGTCACTGTCCGGCTCTTCCTCTTTCTTTGCAAAGAGGATCTCGTCTGCAAAGCCCAGCTCCACCGCCTTCTTCGCATTCATCCAGGTCTCATTGCTCATGAGGTTGGCGATACGGGCATGGCTGAGTCCACTCTTTGCAGCGTAGGCATTGATGATGCTCTCCTTGACTTCTGTCAGCACCTCGATGGCTTTCTCCATGTCCTTGGTATTGCCCATCGCAACGGTGCTGGGGTCATGGATCATCAGCATGGCAACGGGACTCATCTGGACAGTATCACCGGCCATTGCCACAACGGATGCTGCCGAAGCTGCAATTGCATCGATCTTGACCGTGATGCTTCCCTTGTAGTCCTTCAGCATGGTATAGATCTCGGCAGCGGCGAACACATTCCCGCCCGGAGAGTTGATCCAGACGGTCACATCCCCCTCACCGGATTCCAGCTCATCCCGGAACATCTGCGGCGTGATCTCATCGCCCCAGAACGATTCCTCATCGATGGGACCTTCCAGCCGGAGGATTCTGGTATCGTCACTGTTTTTAATCCAGTTCCAGAATTTCTTCATCGGGTTCTCCTTCCATTTTTCCGTGGCTTACTCTCACTCAGCCGGTTATCGCTGTCAGGTTCTTCTTCCGGGTCTTGTTCCTCTGGCTGTGTCTGCTTGGGCTGATTCTGCTGGACGGCGGCCGCTTTGTTCTGCTGCGCCACCCCTGCATCCTTCAGCTTCACATAGCCGCCGTTCAGGTAGTAGTCGTCACCGCCCTCCTCTGCCGGGATGAGATCCATGTTCTCCAGCCGATGCACATCATTCGGAGAGAGAAACCCATTGCTGATGCCGGTCGCATAGCCGTTCATCCGGCTCTGGTAGTCGCCACGGAGCAGACCATCCACATTGAATTTTGGGAAGTAGGTATCCTGCTCCTCTTCCAGCAGCAGATCCTTGATGATGCCCTGCTCAATGCGGACAAGCCACGGGGTCAGGGAGTGCATCACGAAGTTCAGCGACTGGTATTCAATGTTGGAGAATGTGGCTCTGGACAGATCGGCTACCAGATGCGGAGGCACACGGAAGATACGGCAGATCTCCGTCACAGAAAACTGCTTCGTTTCAAGGAACTGACTGTCCTCTGGCGGCAGGGAGATCGGTTTGTAGGCCATGCCCTCTTCCAGCACAGCCACGCGATGGGCATTGGCTGCACCGCCATATGCTGCCTCCCAGTTATCCCGGACACGATTCGGGTCTTTTAAGACACCGGGGTGTTCCAGTACACCACTGGGCTGTGCGCCATTCTTGAAGAAGGAAGAACCATACTTATCCACAGCAATGGATGTGCCGAGACTGTTCTTCATCATGGCAATCGGTGAAAAACCGATTAGTCCATTGAATCCCAGTCCCGGCACATGGAAGATTTCGTCCCGGCGGAAGTAGATATCCTTATTCTGCTCTCCCGGAACTTCATCCGTGTATGCGTGGTAAATATAGTAGAGCTCGCCGCTCTCATCCCGGTCGACTTCGACATTTTCCGGCAAAAGCGGATACAGCCCCAGCACCGTGTTCTTGCCATCCCGGACGATCTGTGCGTAGGCGTTGCCCCAGAGGAGCAGGTGGGTCATCAATGTCTCCCAGAAGACAAAGGATGTCGTCTCCGGGTTGGGCTGGCGATATAAAATCTTGTACAGCGGATGATCCCGCGCCTTTTCCTTGTTGCCATTATCGTCTGTCACCCGGTACAGATGCAGCGGCAGTGCCGCAATGGATTCCGCCAGCAGACGGACACAGGCATACACAGTCGGGATCTGCATGGCAGCTTTTTCATCCACCTGCTCCCCGGCATTGGAACGGCCAAACACAAAGGTCTGCCCGGAATCGCGGACATTATCCGTGACCTGCGGCAGACCTTCTTTTGGCTGTTCTGTTTTGGGAGAATCCCTTGGGTTCTCAAACCCCATCCATTCCCAGAATCCCATTATGCCTTATCTCCCTTCTCCAGCTCCGGCAAACCGGCAAGGCTGGTACCAAGGGACGCAACACCTGCCACGATCACTGCACTGCCGACCGCCGTCCAGTCCACAGTGCCTCCGGGCATCTGTGTCACGACCAGTGCCGCGCCGGTCTGGAACATCGTCTTTGCAGCACGGATGCCGGCTGCCTTCCACCATTCTGCACTCATCAGATACTTCATAGCTTTTCCTCCAAATCTTCATATCAAAAAACGATCATGTCACGTTCGTCATAGACGCTTCCCTGCTGCTGACCTTCATTTCGGATACAGCGGTCCAGTGCCATGATTGCAGCGACGATACCATCGATCTTCTCCGGCGACTTCGCCTTGGTCGGCTTGATGTTGCCCGCCGGGTCGGTATCCACGACCACATTCCCCGCCATCCATGCCATGACCGGATTGCCGCCGTGGATGATCCTGCCTTCCATCAGGAGCTTGTAGAACTCCTTGGTAGGCGGGCTCATATCTTTGAAACCCTGTCCGAAAGGAACTACCGTGAAGCCCATCCCTTCAAGGTTCTGGGTCATCTGCACCGCTCCCCATCGGTCAAAGGCAATCTCTAAAATATGGTAGGTCTTGCCCAGTTCCTCGATAACTTTTTCGATAAAGCCGTAGTGGATGACATTGCCTTCTGTCGCCATCAGATACCCCTGCTGATACCAGACATCATACGGAACGGATGCCCTGCGCACACGCTGGGGGATCGTATCCTCCGGTATCCAGAAAAACGGAAGCATGATGTACTTCTCCTCTGGAACTCTGGGCGGGAACATCAGCACAAAAGCCGTGATGTCTCCGGTGCTGGACAAGTCCAGTCCTCCATAACAGTCACGGCCTTTAAGTGCTTCCATATCGATTGGCTGGTTGCCAAGGTTGTAGATGTGTTCCGGGATGAACCGGGTCAGCGAGGACACCCACATATTCAAACGAAGCTGCTTGAACACGTTCTCCTCTGCCGGGTTGTCCAGTGCTTCCTTGTATGCATCCCGGACACGCTGGATCTGGATAGTCTGGCCCAATGAGGGATTTGCCTTATACCAGTTGGCTTCATCGTGCCAGTCATCTTCATCTGTCAGTCCATAGACCACGGGGTAAAAGGTGTGGTCGACCTTACGTCCGGCCAACAGGTCAAGTGCCTTCATGTGAAGCTCGTAACAGATGCTCTCCTTGTCCGTGCCGGCCGTGGTGATCTGGAAGAACAACGGCTGTTCACGGGCGTCACCGGAACCTTTGGTAAGGACATCGTAGAGTTTCCTGTTTGGCTGGGCATGAACCTCATCCAGAACAAGACCCGACACGTTCAAGCCATGCTTCGTGCCAACTTCGGCAGACAGAACCTGATAGAATCCTGCGTTCCCGTAGTTCACGATGCGCTTGGTGGCCGCCATGATCTTGCACCGTTTCAAAAGTGCCGGGGTCATCTGCACCATCTGATGGGCGACATCAAAAACGATGGATGCCTGCTGGCGGTCAGCTGCAGCACCATAGACTTCGGCAGATGGCTCATTATCGGCAAAAAGCAGATACAAGGCTACCGCAGCGGCAAGCTCGGATTTGCCGTTCTTCTTACCGATTTCGACATAAGCCGTGCGAAACTGACGATTTCCTTTTTCATCCACGATACCAAAAACATCCCGGATGATCTGCTCCTGCCAAGGAAGCAGCCAGAACCGTTTGCCCGCCCACTTGCCTTTGGTATGGCGCAGGTTTTCGATGAAAGTCACCGCCCGGTCTGCTTTTGCAGCATCGTAGTGGCAGGTCGGAAGCATGAACCGGCTTGGTTTATAATCCTTCAGTTTCGGATAGTTTTTGGGTCTGCACTCTGCCATCAGCTTCCACCTCCTCCCAGCAGATTCTCCATCTCATCGGCTGCATCCGCAGGACCACCGTCCGAAGCAATGATCCGGCTTCGTGAGGACGGGGTCAGACCGAACTGCTCCGCGAACTTGTTCATGATCTTCAGATAAGTTTGGGCGATAGATACCTGCGGCACTTGCTGCCAGTACCCGGACGGAGTCTTGACGATGGTGCCGTGCTGGGTGATGAACTCCTCTGCCTCTTTCCATCGGGCATAGGCCTGACAGTAACCGGCAAAGGCAGCCATATCTACTTCGGTCAGGATGCCGATGGCTTCCATCTGTTTGGCCAGTCTGCGCCATTCCTTCTTTGCTTCCGGCTCCAGCCACTTCGGACAGGCCGGCGCTTTCTTGTTGGGCTTCGGTTCGCTGGTATTCAGCGGATGCTTGCCCGGATTGCCTTCCAGTTCCTTCATGGCGGTCGGCTTTGGTTTTCTGCCTCTGGTAGCCATTGGCATCTCCTCCTTTCTGCAAAAATGGGTAAAGAAAAAGGACCTCCGAAGAAGTCCTTGAAATCTATATAAAACACATCGGATACGAGGCACAGCCCCTTTTCGGGGCGTGTACCTTTTTGGTGCTGTTATGCGTTGGGGTTGGCTTCCTTCCAAGCCTCGTACTCATCAACCAGCTCCGCTTCCTCGATGACCTGCCAGACGCTGCAGAAGCGGATTCTTTGCTGCTCGATCTCCGCTGCTGTCCAGTCTTCCGGCTTGCGGCTCATGTCGTGGTAGGCATCCATCTCCGCTTTCGTCCGGAAGAAAAGGATCTGCTTCAGCTTCAGCGTCTCCTCGTTGTTCCGCAGGCTGTACCGCCTGTCCTCTGCCGCCCTGCAAAGGCTTCCGAGGTCGCTGCAGCTGAGGGTCATGTCCTGCTTGAAGGCGATCTCGACGTCGATCAGCTTCTTCTCGGTATCGGCTCCCTGAATGTTCTTAAGATAGGTTTTTGCTTTGTTCGTCATGGTCTGTATCCTCCGTGTGTTTTGTTTTCCGTAGGGCTTTCCCCTTCGTTGTGACTGTATATTACCGTCACCGCCGGATACTATCAAGCGGCTATGCTGCACGATCATATACACCTCTTTTTGTCGGATTTATGTGTATTTCCACACTGGAAGAATCCGCCACTACGAGCAAAAGCCCCCGAAGGAGCTCTGCCCTTTTTCAGTGTGCGTTCCTGATGCACCACTCGATTGCGTGACCGGCATCCGTGTAGGTCTCATCGGAAATCTTCAGAAGTTCCAGCCGGCACTCAATCGGTGACCAGCCTTCCTCCGGGTCTTCCACAAAGCCGTAAACTGCTCCTTCCAGCATACCATTCCAGTTCATCTGGGCAACCAGAACCCTGTCACCGAACTGCATGATGCTGTCGTAGCAAGGTCTGAGTCGGTCGTAGAAGCTCTCGATGCTGATGTTGTTTTCCGGGAAGTCGATCAAATGCTTTTTCATGGTGAATTCCTCCGTGTTTTCGTTTTTCCCTTGGGGCTTTCCCCTTTCGGTATGTGCATATTACCGTCAGGTGCAGAGGATAGCAAGCGGCTAAAGTACACGATCTTCCGTCTGGAATACCGGGCAGAATGTACATCACTCTGCATCCTGCTCCATGAGTTCCACAATGGTGTCGTAGAAGAACTGCGGGTCATATGCCAGCGGTTCCCGTCCGGCTTCCTTATCCATCCTGATCTGGTCTTCCACCATATCCTCGGCATCCTCCAGCGTAAAAGCATCCTTATCGCTGTCATCCATGTGGTTGTAGATTTCCACGATGACATCCATCATCCGCTCTTCCATGTGCTTCTCCTTCTGGCGCATCCACGCCGCCACATCTGCCCCTGTGTGGGGCTGTGTCGGGGGCTGTCGGTTTATCTGGTCATCCGTCCCAGCAGGTAGGCTTCTTCCATTGCTTTCTGGATGCCCCAGACCGGAACCTCAATGAAGTCCTCGCTGTCATTGTCGCGGGCTTCGAGGTCACCCCGGCTGTCTACCGCTACCATCAGGCGCTTGGCGATCTCCAACAGGGCTTTTTCCTCTTCCTTGGTGATGTTCTTCTTCATGATGGTTTCCTCCGTTTTTCTTGGTTTTCCGTTTCGGTATGTGCATATTACCGTCTATGCCACACACTATCAAGCGGCTATACTACACAAAGATAGCCACCCGGAACTGTGCGTATTACGGCAGAAGAAAAGGGCCGCCGTTTCCGGCAAGCCCCGTGTGTTTCTCTGGCTTAGTAGTCTTCTTCCTCGTCGTAGTCCTCTTCGTCCCAGTCATCTTCCTCTTCATCCCAGCTGTCATCCTGGTCTTCTTCCTCATCTTTGAAGTCCCACATATCTTCAGTCGGCTGGGTTCTAAGGTCTGGATTCTGCTCGACATAATCGACAACCGCTCCGCAAAGGATATCCATGACCTTTTCGTAGGCGTCCTCGCTGAAGATCTCCCAAAGCCCTGCGGTCAGGCAGCTGACCTCTGCGTTACCCTTTGCGATCAGGAATCGGGCTGCCGGGTTGCAGGTTTCCTTGCCGTAGGCAATGTTCACCATGTCACCATCGTTGTAAAAGCGGTAGGCGATGCGGCTCATTGCCCTTACCAGTTCCCCTGCAAGGCTGTCTGCCTTGCCCGTCTCCGGTACCAGTTCCTTGAAAAGTTTATTGATGCGGTCTTCGTTCTTCGTCATTGTCATATCCTCCATTTTTGTTGTTTCCCTTGGGGCTGTTCCCCTTTCGGTGACTGTATATTACCGTCACCCTGGAACACTATCAAGCGGCTAAACTACACGATCATCAAGCCCTTTAATTGTCATATTTATGTGCTTTTTACGCCATCTTTCGGAAGACCAACACGAGCAAAAGGCTGGTCATTTCCAGCCCCTTGCGCCTGTCGGTCTTGCCTTTAGCGGATGATTTCGAGGTAGCTTATGTTACCCCAGCAGTCCGTTCCCTTGAAGCGGATGTGCTTGTCGTTTTCCCTGTCGAGGGTGAATTTCCGCAGGAGCTTCATCTTCTGGATGCGGTTCAGAAGATCCTTGCCGTTCTTCGCATCCTCAACGGCATCCCTGATCTCGACCACCGCACTGTCGCTTCCGTACCAGAGGTTGCTGAGTGCCTCTGGAATTCCGTTTGCAAGGTAAAGGCTGATTTTTGTGTAAGTCATGTTTTTGTTCTCCTCTCAGAATGTCATCGTTTCCAGAATCTCATCCGCGCCTGTTTCCCAGTCGTGGCGGCTAAGTTCGATTTTGCTGTACATCTCTGCGCTGTCCGGCTCATCGAAAAGCCGGAAGCATTCTCTTGCCAGCTCCTCGCTGGTGTGCTGTTGGATTTCATCTGGCTGTCCATCCAGCCGTGTAAAGGTGATCTCGTAAGTGTAGCGTTCCATGTTCTTTGCCCCTTTCGTTTTGGTAGCTGTATATTACCGTCACTGCCGGACACTATCAAGCGGCTAAAGTACACGATCATCTGCGCCCTGAACTGGTGGATTTATGTGTTTATCCGGGGAGGTTTCCCTCCCCATTTTTCTTAGCTGAACATCTCTGCCGTGTCATCGTCGATCCAGAGGTGCATGCCGTCTGCTTCCATGATTGCGTGGTCTTCATGAACCTCGGTGATGATTCCTTCCCGGCTTCCGCTACCATCAAATTCGTTCCAGTGCCATGTTGTCTTTCTTCCTTTTTTCCATGTTCTCCAATCAGTCATTCTGCTGTCCTCCTTTGCTTTTTGTAGCTGTATATTACCGTCACTGCCCTGTGATAGCAAGGCCATAAAACGTCATATTATCAACGATCTTCCCCCTTCATGTTTGGTACATATATGACCCCTGATTGACTTGCTATATATGTGTTTCTGCGGCATTATACACACAACGAAAGCAAAGAAAACCAAACCAAAAACGGAGGACAAAAACCATGAAAAAGACCATTACAGAAGTTGAAACCGCAATCGAAAACCGCATCGCAGAGCTTGAAGAAGAATACGAGCTGGACATTTACGACCGCAACGACATCCGGGAAGAAGAATACCAGAAAGCCGGATGGCGGCACGACCCTTTCCCAGAGGAGCTTGAGGAAGAGGACGAAGAAGAGGAAGAGGATTGGCACTACCACAGCATAGAGGAACGACTGAACGAGGTCGGCATGAGCATGAGGGATTTCTTCTAAGGAATCCCCAGAGAGGCTCCCCAGCAGAGGCTGGGGCTCTGCCTCGTATCCCCCGTTTTGGTTTGGTATGATATGCAAAACCGCTGCCAGATGTTTGTGTACATTATGGCGGCGGTTCTCCTTGCTATTGTTGCTTTCCAGAGGTAATATACAGTAAACTGGAAGGGGGTTCTCATTCTTTTGAGGCCCCCATTTTCCGTCTAATCGGCTTCGCCCTGCATTGCCTGATGCATCACCCTGCGGTTATGCGCTATGGCTTTCTTTTTCAGGTCCCTTTTCCATCTGCGGATGGTTACTGCCTTGCAGTGATTTCTCGACCATTCGTATTCATCCAGAATGTATCTGCCGCCGTGTTCCCTCTCGCCATAAGCCGGCATCTTTCTGTGTCCCATAGGCTCCTCCTGTTAAACTAAGCCCTCCCGGTCTTTTCTGGCCGAGAGGGTATTTTTTCTAATTGTGGTATCTTATTCCGGCTTCGTTCCGTCATCCATCTGGATGACTGCCATCTGCTCGAATATGCTGACGAATGCCTCCGGCACCCAGAATCGTTCCCTGAATTTCTGGATAAGGTCTTGGGGCAGCTCTGCGAAATCCTCCTCTCCCAGTCCGCAGATGAAGAAGTTTCCCTTGATGGGCTGCTCCAGTTCCGGGATGTATCTGCTGAATGGCTTCTCGGTGAACAGCCCGTTGTCATCGGTGACCAGGGCGGCGCGTTCTTCCCACGGGTATGTGGCTGTGATGCAGTCGCAGTCGAGGATGCGATAGAACTCTTTCAGGGAGTTTTCAATGTCCACCACCTGCGGATGCTCCATCGGCTTGATCAGAAGGACTTTCATTCGACCCAGCCCCCTTTCACGATTGCCCAGTCTGCAAGATGCATCTTCTGCTGTCCGCTCCATGCAATGTCCTCTAACGCTTCCTCAGTTCCGCAGCGGTTGCAGATCTGAATGTCCGCCCTTCGGCTGAGTGCCTGCTGCTGATGGTCGTAGCAGTCAGGCTTTGCTCCGCACCTGGGGCAACGTGGGCCGGTCTGTCGCGTTTTACCAAGGCGGTCGAGCGACACCTTGACCTCGGCATCCGTTGCCACACGGTGGCAACTGTCCGCACCGTAGGAAACGTTCAGATGGCTTCTGGTATCCCAGCTCACTAAGATGTTTCCGGCATCATCGACCCCGTTGCAGGTTCCCTGCGTTCCGATGGGCGGTGCCTGCCTGTCATCCATCTCATCGAGGACGATCCGGCATCCGACCGGGAACTCTTTTCTCAACTTCTTGACCGTTTTCTGATCTGCGAAATTCATGCCTGCACCTCCTCGATCATCCGCTGGGCGGCATCCTTATCCATGCATTCCTTCAGCGCACCTTCGAGGATGTGCATCGGGAAGCGGAATGCCTTATAGCCGTCATGCAGGACTTTGTAGTAATACCGGCTCGGTGCGCGGTGTCCAAAGTCGTTCTCCATGATGTAGACCATTGCGGTCACCATCTCCGGCTCTGCCCCTTCCCGGAGCAGTTCGATGTTCAGGTCTTCCTTGCGGTAGTAGTTCGGGTAGCCCTCATAGAGGTCGAGGTTCTCTTCGTCCCTTTCCGAGATCTCCCACACCAGAACCGGCGTGTTCTTCTTCGGGTTCGGTGCGATGGTGGCGCAGCCGCGGAACAAAAGCTCCCAGCCTGCCAGCACCGCCTGTCCTGCAATTTTTGCATCCGGGCATCGGTCTGCCATCTGCTCCACCGACAGGTTGCTGCCGTAGGCGATGTAATATTTCTTGTTCTTCATTTGAATCTCTCCCTTCGGTTTTCTCCGCTCTTGTCTGGCGGTATGGTATATATCACTCTTTTGCCCTGATTTATCAAGGCCGATGTGCATCATATACTGCACAATGTTTTTTGCTTTTGATCGTGTACTCTTACATCATCTGCCGCTTCTTCAGATACCGGACGGCTTCCGTCCTTCCGATACTGGCTGCCAGTCCACGCTTCAGTGTGTCCAGCGGAAATCCCCAGTCGCTGTATCCGCCGTGCAGCAGTTCAAAATACTCGGCATCCGGGCAGCCAAGCCGCCGGTCCTCGTGCATCACATAAGCGATGCAGGGCTTTGCCTTTTTCATGCGGTTCCCGTTCAGGTTCCAGACCGGAAGCTGGAACTGCTTCTTGTAGTAGTATCGTGGGCAGCCCTCGTACCGGTCCAGCAGGAGCTCATCGTATTCTGAGAGCTTCCAGACCACTGCTGGTACGCTTTCATTGGCATCCTGCTCGATGGTGGCATAGCAGCCGGTCTTACTCTTTTTGAACAGGAGCCGGTAGCCCTTGATCTCGGTCGTGCCGACCACCACAGCGTAAGGGCATCTCTTTCCCATCCGCTCCATGTCGAGGTTGCTTCCGTAGGCAAGGTAATATCTGGATGGGACTCGGCTAATCAGTTCAAACATCCGCCTCACCGTCCTCCCTGCCAGTGAATTCCACACCCTGGAAATCCTCCGTCCCAAGCTCGATCTGGCTGTCCTGCCACCAGTCCTCTGCCACACGCTGGGCTTCCTCCACGGTCGGCTCTTTCATTTCGGATTCATAAATGGTCACCGTTCTCTGGTAGGTCTCAGTGATGGTCACCTTAAAGGCCCTGCCTCCCGGTGTGTTTTCATTTTTTAACGTGCTTTTCATAAACCTGCACCTCCTTCTACCACCTCAAGGGCGGTTGCCCGCCCAAAAGGTGCCCGTGCATCCCGGCTTATTTGTTCCGCCAGGATGCGTTGCCCTCCATGTTCCGCAGAAGGATCTCCCTTGCCGTTGCAAATTCATCCCCGATGAATCCCAGCCTCAGCATCCAGCACCGCATGGCGTACTTTTCGTTGTCGGTCTGCTGGGGCTTCGGGCTTGCCGTTCTGACCATCTTAGCAAGCTGGCTCATTGCGAGGCAAAGCTGGATGTAGGCTTTCATCTCACCGGCGTGCAGTCCGTTGCGCCTTCCGTCCGCTGGGTCTGCGAATTGGAAAAGGCGGAATTCAATGGTCCCTTTTGTGAAGGTGGCATGGAGGTTCAGCATATGGTACCGGCTTGAATTGTAGTGGGCATTCCGGTTTTCCCAGCTGGAACCGTTGCCTTCGTACCAGATGTCTTCCAGCTTGCGCATGGTGGTCGGCTTCTCGCGGTTCAGCCGGTCGAGGAAGCGGTGGTTGACCACCTGGCAATATTGTCCGGTGCGCCCTGCATCGATCCGGATGGCTCTGCCGATCTGCTGTTCGTGCGCCGCCATGATGTTCACAAGGTTGCGGATGGTCTTTGCGGTGTGGTCGCCTTTGCCGATGTGGATGTGGACCCCGCATCCGCGGCTTGGGCCGCTCTTTGCGCCTGCCTTGCGGAGCAGCCGGATGATTTCCTGCAGGGGTTCGATGTCGTCGTAGGTGAGGATCGGGGTGACCAGTTCGCATTTTTCTGCGTCCGGTCCGTAGATGCTCACATTCCTCTGGAATTTCCAAACCCTGCCCTGCTGGTCCTTGCAAGCCCAGCTGTAATATCCGTACTCGCCAGCGGCGTTCCATGCTCTGGTTCCGAAGTACTCAGCGACCTTTCTTGCCGCTTTTTCTCTGGTGATGTTGTTCATCTCGATCTCAACTCCGATGGTCTGGTTCTTCATGGCTTCAATCTGCTCTCTTGTTTTATCGTTCATGGTATGTTCTCCTTTGTTTTTTCCTTGTTTTCCCTTTCGGTATGTGCATATTACCGTCAGGTGCACATAATAGCAAGGCCATAAAAGAACATATATTCGACAAATATCGAGAGGAATGATCGTGTACATTTCTGCGGTTTATCCGCTTGATAATGTACATTTTCAGAGTTAATATCGGTACAATGGAAGAGAGGCTCGCATATTTTCCGGCCCCCATTGGGGGCTTGGGAGCTTACGCTCCCGCCTCCAGCATCTGCGCCGTGTCTGCCCCACAGTCGGGCTGTGTCGGCTCGGCATCTGCCGATGCGATCATTTTCCCAGGGGAGGCACTGCCCTCCTGCGCCGCCTGTTTCGCGGCTTTCAGGGCATCACGCTTTGCCTTTTCCCTTGCAAGGAACTTCTGTGCTTCCTCATCCGTGCGGAAAGCCGCATGGCCGGAAAGGTTCTCCATCAAAATCTTTCTGGTCTGCTTGAAGTCCGGGCCATTCATGCCAAGGCGCAGAAGCCAAGTTCGCAAAGCGTATTTCTCATTGGAATCGTTCACCTCTTTTGCCTGAATCCGCTTCTGGCTGATAGCCTGCTGGTTCATCAGAATCGCAAGGTGTCCGAATGCAGTCAGGTGGTCATAATCCGGTGCCATCGGGAAACCTGTAAAGGTAACTTTCTCATCTGTGATCGTCAAGCCTTCCAGGGAAGCACCATGCTGTTCTTCATACTCTTTGAGCGCATGAATGAAATTTGCTACCGCATAAGTGCAGCTGTCATCTTTCAAGGCATCCACCAGCCCCTTATCGGCAAGGAAAATGCCGTCCGTTGCCTTGCTGACGAGTTCCCCTCTGCTGTAGATCAGATTGACCAGGTTGCGAAGCGATACGCCGTTATGCTGACTGATCGGGAAAGAAAAATCCGCATCCAGAGGGATTGCTTCCTCTGCCACAGGCTGTTCCCCACCTTCTTCCGATGGGATTTGCTCTGCACTCTCCATTTCGGATTCCCCATCTTCCTCGGCTTCTTCTGAATCCCCTTCACAGGTCTCCTGCTCATTTGGATCTACTGCCGGAATCATCTGGACACCCTCGGCAAGGTCTACCGCAGGCTGTTCGTCTGCAGTTTCCTGCAAAGTCTCTGCATCCACATCCTCGCCGCCACGGATCAGGCCTTCATTCATCAGCGTAGTCAGCAATTCCAGATCTGCATTTTCCGCCTCCACCAGCAGGTTGCCATCCCGGTCAATGGTGTAATTTCCGATGTCATACGCATACCGAGGGGCCTTGGTGTAGTAAGGATGAATGCCTGTCAGCTCCTCCATCCGCTTTGCCAGTGTTTTGCGCTCCTCTACATTTAGTTCAAACTTCAACATGATTCATCGCTCCTTTTTCATTATTTTGTTTTTATGCATCCCGATGTTTTTTTCGGTAGCACATATATCACTCTGAACCGGGCAAATAGCAAGTCCATTTCCGAATAATCTTTATGTTCGACCCTTTACACAATGAGATGCTAACTCATTTGTGTAAATAGGCCCGATATGTAAGCCCGCCATATCACTTGGTAGCCTTTCTACCTTGTAATATAGCGGGCCATTTTATTCTTCCAGACCTGCGCACCATGCAATGCCGGCGAGAACAAAGTATACACACGGAAGTGCGACACCGTTGCCCCAGAGCTTGTACTCTGCTGCATCCGAATACGGATCAGCCAGCCATTTTCGCAGCTGTTTCTCTGTCTTCTGCTTCTTAGCCTGTGTCACGATCCGTCTGTGGGTTTCAAACACATCTGCCCAGAAAGTGAGTTCTTCCTCAGTCGGATTTTCTGTTCCAAGGTCTCTGCACCACCAGTCCGGGAAGCCTTGCAGTCTGGCACACTCGGTTGGTGTCAGGCGGCGGACGGTATAGGTCACTGGCGTGGACTGTACTTCTGGGTTGTCGATGACCAGACGGTCATTGAAAGCATCCTGCCCATTAAAGCCGCTGGGATGTGCCCCAGTCGCCACCGTTCCCATAACTCCCTCGTTCAGATGCGGTGCCGGTGCGATGGTGGTCGGGTCTTTGTAATCCCGTGCCATCAAAGTCGGTGCAACTTCTTTCTCCACCTGCATATAGGAACCAGTTGTCATGGCATACACACTTTCTGGTGCGCAGACTGCATGGCGGTCTGTCGCATCTAAGGTGAAGCAGACATCCTCATTGACACCATCCCCCTGCGGACCATTCTCATCCTTACGGCCAATCATGTTGCCCTGCAGGACGAAGGTCTGCTGCTTCATCCCTAGCTCTGCTGCAAGTGCTGCTGACTTCTCTCCCAGATCCCGGACTTCATCCCTCTGATTCTGTGTAAAAGCAACCGGCTCTACTACACAGATGCCGCCCTGGTTACAGGTCGGGTCTCCACCACTGCGGTCAAGAGTCCGGGATGTATCTGCTTCATAAAAACCGCTATGCGGATTATCGGACATCATGGAATGACTGGCTTTAGAGCAGACACCGTAGCATTTCGGAACGAACAGCGTCTGGTCGTTGTTGCAGCCGAGGGTGGCTGACTTTTCTTCCTGCCAGATGGCTCCCTTGCCGCCGCCCTCACATCCGGAGCGGATCTTCAATGTGACTGCCGGGGAGTTCTCAACATCTTTCACCGGGCTTTCCACCGACTTTTCAACACCATCCATGACCAGTGGAACATTGCCGCCACCCGTACCACACCGGCTGGTCAGGGTCTGCACCTTGCCATCCTCGGAAATCTTCACCCGGCTGTCTGCAGGATGGTTTTCCAAAGCAATAGCGGCAGGCACAACACCAGCCCGGAGAGTTGGTGACCGTTCCTCTTCATACCCGATGCTTCTTGCGTTGGCAGAGTGTTCCGTGCAGAAACCGGCTGCTTCCAGAACACACGGAGGATGGTGTGCTTCTGCTCGAAGCGTTGATGTCACTTCCTTTGTCACATCCATTCTCTCCCCATCCTGATCATTCAGGCAGATTCTTCCTGTGCCGCCTGCCTTTCCAGTGCTGCTTTCAACACAGGTGGCAGCTCTTTGCCACGCACGGAAGCTCTCCGCAGAATACCGAGACACGCCTTCGGACTCAAATAATACTTTTGGGGCACTCTGGTCTGCAAAATCTGCGACAAGGAAGATTCGTTTTCTACGCTGGGGCACGCCCCACCACTGTGCATCAAGGACTCGATACGCGACACTCCATCCGTCTCCCAAATAGTAGTCAGCATCCGGCCATCCCTTTTTCTCAGGCGCAGGCACCTGGGCAGACGGTTCTTTAACACCGATGACGGCTTCGAGGACTGCCTTGAAGTCCTGTCCTTTGTTTGAGGAGAAGGCCCCTGGCACATTCTCCCACACGATAAATCTTGGTTTTTCTCCATTGGTCTTACACCTCATTTCCTTCACGATTCGGATTGCTTCGTAAAACAGGCTGGACCGTGAACCATCCAGACCGTCCCGCTTACCGGCGATAGACATATCCTGACAGGGACTTCCAAAAGTAATGATGTCAACAGGCGGCAAGTCCGCACCGCTGATGGCAGACACATCACCATAGTGCCTCACCCACGGCAGGCGCTTGGTCGTGACTCGGATGGCAAAGGGCTCCACCTCGCTGCTCCACAGCGGAGTGATCTGCCCGGTCAAAAGTCCACCCAACGGGAAACCCCCGGAACCATCAAAGAGGCTGCCGAGTGTCAGCTGTTTATTCTCCATCGGCATCCTCGCTTTCCGGCTCGAAGGTTGCCACTTCCTCGAACTTCAGCTTCTGACCGTCGCGGATAACAAACACATCATCGTAGTGGCCTTCGCTGTGTTCGATGTACCGCTTCACGATAACATCCACGAACTTCGGATCAAGCTCGATGCCCCGACACACACGGTCCGTTTCCTCACAGGCGATCAATGTCGAGCCGCTACCAAGGAACGGATCGAGGACGATGCCGTTGGTCATAGTTGAGTTGCGGATTGGATAGCTCATCAGGCCGATGGGCTTCATGGTCGGATGATCCTTGTTGGACTTCGGCCGGTCATACTCCCAGATGGTCGTCTGCTTTCGGTCGGAATACCACTGGTGCTTCCCCTTCTGCTTCCAACCGTAAAGACACGGTTCGTGCTGCCACTGGTAAGGACTGCGCCCCAGCACCAGAGCATTCTTCTTCCAAATACAGCACCCAGACAGGTAGAACCCGGCATCCTTGAATGCCTTTCTAAAGTTCAGCCCTTCCGTATCTGCATGGAAGATGTAGATGGAGCCGTCATCCGCCAGATGACCGTGCATCTGCTGGAACGCTGCCAGAAGGAACTGGTAGAATTCCGAATCGCCCATGTTGTCATTCATGATCTTACCGGCCGTTTCTTCCACATCCACATTGTAAGGAGGATCGGAAAGAACCAGATTTGCCTTGGTACCTTCCATCAGGGTATCGTAGCATTCTGCCTTAGTGGAATCGCCGCACAGAACGATGTGCTTTCCCAGATGCCAGAGGTCGCCCTCTTTGGAGAAGCACGGCTGCTTCAGCTCGGATTCCACATCGAAGTCATCTTCCTTGACCTCTTTGCTGTGGACCTTGTTGAACAGCGTCTCGATCTCAGGCGGGTCAAAGCCTGTCTTGCCGAGGTCGAAGTTGGAATCTTCGATGTCCTTGAGCAGGTCAGCCAGCAGAGAATCATCCCATGCACCCGTAATCTTGTTAAGTGCGATGTTCAGAGCTTTTTCTCTGGTCTTGTCGATGTCCACCACCGCACAAGGCACTTCTGTGTATCCCAGTTCCATTGCAACAGTCAGTCTCTGATGGCCGCCGATGATCGTCATGTCGGCATTGACCACCAAAGGATCTGCGAAGCCGAACTCCGTGATGGAGTTCTTGATTTTCTCGTACTCTTTATCCCCCGGCTTCAACTTTTTCCGGGGATTGTATGCAGCCGGCTTGAGTACGGACACCGGCAGCATCTTTAGTTCAGCAGTCGCTTTCATGTAAGCCCTCCCGTTTTAGATTCACATGCGTATGACCCCGGAGAACGGCACGAAAAAGGAGCCGAACAAAAAGCCCGACTCCATTTCACTACCATCTTCTTCTGGCTGCGGTTTCTCTGCCATCTCGCACCATTCCGGGTTTTCCCCGTTCACAGATGCCAGGACCTTATCTTCCGCAAAGTCGATTGCATGTACACAAATACCCCCGGTGTTGAACAACGGGTACACACCGATCACCTTTTCACTCATGCTCCTTCGCCTCCTTCATTCCATATCGAAATTCAAAATAACAATTTCTGCTGCAGAACATCCGCTGACTCCTGCTTTCGCAGATTGCCGTAAACGGACGGCCACAGTTCTGACAGAATGCTACCCTGCCAGCCTTTTCCCGTTTATAATTCCTTCGTTCATATTCGGCATAGCATTCATCCGAACAATATTTTCTCGGTGCACCTCTTCCACTCTGCCCGATGATTCTTCCACAGACTGGACATCTGCGTTCTTTCATTCGGCCCGGCGGCACCAGATGGCAGCTTCCCATTTCCGGCAATCCCAGTTCCCGGCAGTAATCCATCACCTGTTCCACAGGCATTCCCGTCTGCTCTGCGATCTGAGAAAGTTTCGTTCCAGAAAGCCGCAGCGTCCTCACCTGCTCCCTGGCCGCATCAAACGCCATTCCTTCAAAAACACAATCCATACGGATGCCATTTCTTCTGACATCCCGTTCAATACTCAATGGCTGCATCTTTTGCCTCCTTTCCTCTGCCCCGGTTGGCACAAGCCCGACTGCAATATTTCCGTTCCAACCCGTACTGGTGCCGGTAGGAAAACTCCCTACCACACACCGGGCAAATCTTGGAGCGTACCGTTTTCCAGTTCTCCGGCTTCGGATGGGTGTTGTTCCATCGTGACCGGCATTCCGGTGAGCAGAACTTCCGGGGTCTGCCTTTGTGGTTTGGTATGATTGCCGTGCCGCACTGAGGACAGAACGAAAACGCCATGTCCTTGATCATCTCAGCCGTGTAGTCTTCCATCTGCCCTCACCTCACTCTCATTTTTCGCCGTTTCTTCGGCGGTTTCTTAGAAAAATCTCATAATTCATACGAAAAGCGGCGAAGTGGAAATCGGCACCGCCCCGCCAGGTTGGTTTGTTATTGCAGCGGCCGATTCCCGCTCGCCCTCGCTCCTCCCGGAACAAGCTAAAATGTGCGAAAGTTCCCTGTTTACGAGAGGTTTCACACACTTTGGTTCATTTCGGGGAAAAAGAATGGCACCGGAACCGAAGCTCCGATGCCTGTACATTTTCCTGTTTCATTTTGCGCCGTTAATCCTCTGACCCCCGGCCTATCAATTTTGCGGTTTTTCACAGAAAAGGGCGCACCGGTCTCCGTGTGACTTCACCGTAGAGAAGCGACCCCGGCCCCGGTGGGGGTGTCAGTAGGTGTAGGTCGGGTTGATGTCCTCAGTCAACGTCTTCTGATCGTGGCAGCTCTTGCAGAGCGACTGCCAGTTATTCTGGTCCCAAAAAAGTTTCTGGTCACCACGGTGCGGAATGATGTGATCCACCACCGTTGCCCGGACGTACTTGCCCTGCTTGGCGCACTGCACACATAACGGATGTGCTTCGAGATACGACTTCCTGGCTTTCTGCCAACGTCTGTTGTATCCACGCTTACCCGCTGGGCGTGTAACTTCCGGGTGAAGAGACAGGTGCTTCTCACAGTAGAGCCGGTCGGGTTCCACCAGCTCAGGGCAGCCGGGGTGATGGCACGGTGTCTTTGGTCTGTACGGCATGGGTCAGTCCTCCCACGGAAGACCAGCCTTGCCGAAGTGACCGTAAGCACTGACCTTGTTGTAGTCTACGTCCAGCAGGCCCAGCCGCTTGATGATACCCTGTGGGGTCAGGTCATAGCTGTCATGAACATAGGCTTCAATGAAGTCGAGGGACTGGTGCTCCGTACCGAAGCACTCCACAGCCACACCCACCGGCTGTACCACACCGATGGCGTAAGCCAGCTGGACTTCGCACTTGTCAGCGTAGCCCGCCTGCACGATGTCCTTGGCAATCTTCCTCGCCATGTATGCTGCAGAGCGGTCTACCTTGGTCGGGTCTTTGCCGCTCAGAGCACCGCCGCCCATGCGGCCGATACCGCCGTAGGTGTCGCACGCCAGCTTCCGGCCAGTCACACCACAGTCGGCGTAGCTGCCGCCCAGCACGAAACGGCCGGTCGGGTTGACCAGCTTCGTGAAGTCACCGTCCAGACCATACTCGCAGGCGGCCAGCACCATCATGGATTCGATGATGTGCCGGAAGTCGCTGACCTCCACATCCGGGCTGTGCTGCACAGAGCAGAGGAACGTAGTGATTCGGCCGGTGTCGTAATCGTAGCTGACCTGTGCCTTGGCATCTGCCCGGAACATCTTGGACGGATGGTTCTTCAACAGCTGCAGAAACTTGGTAGCGACCATGTAGGGAATCGGCATCTGCTCTGCCGTCTCGTTGGTGGCATAGCCATACATGATTCCCTGGTCACCGGCACCGCCCTTGTCCACACCCAGTGCAATATCTGGCGACTGCTTGTCCACCAGAATGCCGATGCGAAGAAGCTCAGTCAGGTTCCACCCCAGCTTTTCGGCACCGATGCGGTTGAACACATCGTGGACAATCTGGTGGTAGTTTGGCTGGTAATCGGTAGTAACTTCGCCTGCAATAAAAAGCTGGCTCTTTTTCAGCAGACACTCAATCGCCACACGGGCGTGCTTGTCATGCTGAAGGATGTCGATCACAATGGCATCTGCGATCTGGTCACAGATTTTGTCGGGATGGCCGTTGCTGACCTGTTCACAAGTGATGATCTTACTCATTGGTTTTTTCCTCCATTTCCGTCCAGCCAAGCACTTTATTCCCACAAGAGCAGGTGTAGTAAAGTGTGCTTAGATCGTATTCCTCCATATACGGGTGCATCTTCTTATTGCACTTCGGACAATGTCGGACAGGAATCACAGAGCCCCGCATATCAATGCCACCGTCACAGGAAAGGTCAAAAGGATAAATCTCTGTTCGTCCTTCTCCATCTTCCGTCAGTACCAAACAATAGGGTCTTGAAACCTCATTGCATTCCCGCATGACCACATTGTCATCATCATCCACATCGACTGCCATGACCGTAGTTCCAATCGGCAACGGCATCATCTGCTTGATGCTGAGATTTTCATATCCAGCCGTATTCCTCCCAAGCCAGTGCATCCCCATATTTTTGTTCACAGTCTTTTCCATCATGTTTTCCCCTCTTTCATGTAATATCAAAGCAGGTACCCTTTGCTCTGGCTCCGCCCTGTCATTTCCCACAAAGCAAGCCCTCGCAAAAGATACCCACAAAGATTCGTGTCTGTTCTCGTTTTTTCTACCCTGTAGATGTTGTAGATGCTGATTTTGGTTTTTCTTATACGAGATTTATATTTTTTATTTAACCTTTTTATCTTCTACATCATCTACAAGAAGGAACAAAAGCAATAAAGAAGTACAGAAAACCGCTTAAAAACGTGCTTTCTGCATTTCACGCACCTCAATTTTTGTAGAAGCTCTGTAGAAGCAAAATTCGGTCATTTTGCATCGAAAAGGCAATTTTGTTCTTTTCCGAATGTCGGCAGCACTTAAAAATCAGGGTTCCACATCTACAAAATATCAAATCTGTAGGTGCTTTTCCCCATTTTGTAGATGCTCTGATGTGAGCATCATCTACAGCTTAGGTTTCAGAAAATTCGGTGACCTGTGTCTTCTGGATCAACCTCTCGATGTGTTCCGGAGCAGAATCAGACAGAACGTCTGTATCCTCTTCTTCCTCCTGTGCCCAAGCACAATCATTCAGAAAAGTAGTTGCATTGCCTTTTTCTTTCCACGGTCTGCGCACCTCGTAAACATACCTCTGCTCCATCTCCTTTTTGAAGTTTGGCTGGCTCAGAGCTTTGATGTTGTTTGCTTCGCACCACCGCTTGTAGATATCGAACACCGCTACACTACGCAGTTCTTCTCCTTTGGCATGACGCAGACAGAGACTGGCAAACTGACCGACTTTGTCGGACTCCAACTCATAATCTGCCGTGGCCTCCTTGACTGCCTGCGGCATTTCCAATCCTTCTTTGAGGAACAGCTTGAAGCCCTCATACACCCAATTGAAAATGCCCGCCATATTTTCCGGCTCTGCAAACTGAGCCTTCAAGCCTCGATCCTGCTCGTTTTCCTTAAAATGCCGATTGAAAGGAATCATTTTCACGCGGCCAGAGTGGAACAAGGTCAGATCCGTAATGTTGGGCCGGTAGTTCGTGTTAATGAAGATTTTGAATCCAGCACGGAACTCGAAGCTGTTCTCGTGCAGATATCGGGCAGTGATCGTGTCATTGCCAGTCAATCGCTTAGTAAGTGCTGCATCAATGGTCAGCTTCTTCTCCGGCTCAGAGATATTGACAAAACGGGAACCGGCAAGACGCGCCAGTTCCTCGGTAGGTCCATTGCTCTGCGCATTGAATTTCATGGCAAGCAGCACTGGGTCAGCATTTCTGCCGTAATCGCCCATAAGCCGCAGAAAAGATTCCATCAGCGTACCTTTGCCATTTCGGGAAGTAGCACCGTACAGGATAAAGAAACATTCCATCCGGGTATCACCGGACAGCGCATAACCCAGAGCTTTCTGTGTGTACCGGATAGTATCCTTATCCCCCATCATGACTTCATCCATGAACTTGATAAATCGGTCGCATTTGGCATCCGGATCATATTCTACCGGAGACACCTTTGTGAGAAAGTCCTCCGGTCTGTGTTCCCGGAACTCACCAGTTCGCAGGTCGAGCGTACCATTTGCCATGTTAAAAAGATAAATGTCACGGTCAAAATTCTTCATCGCCAGCGGAAATACAGACTTCGCATCCTTGATCATGGTGTCACGGTTTCTGCGAAGCTGAAGTTTCCTTACACGGTCAATAAAACGCTTTCGGGCATCTTCCTCCGTGATCGTCAAAGCAAATACATACAGCTTGTCCGCCAGCAGCTTTGCCAGTTCTGCCACTCGCAAATTTTCAGCGTCTGCTCTCCAGACAGAACCATCATAGACATACCAGATACCTCGCTCACTGTTGTATCTGGCAATAGGCTTAAAGTAGTCAGCGAAGGCGTTACCCATGCCGATTTCTTCTCTGCCATATCGTGGGTTTGAGTGCGGAGCCATCTCCTCCAAGGTCAGAGTGATCTTGGAAATGTCCGGCTGATATTCTTCATCCTCATCCAGCTTGGAAAATTCCTCATCCACAATGTCCTGCGCATTGACCGGCATATAGACAGCCGAACAGGTATTGACGGTATTGCGGATGGAAATCGCACCGTAGGTCGAACCAGCCTGCTTGCGATCCCACTTATCACGCATCAAGCCCGATGTACGGAAGATGCGGTCCATCTGCTCCTCATCGCAGCCACACCAGAATGCCAAAATGGACAGTAACGCCATATCTGCATCCGACTGGCTGCCGTAGAGATCTTCCCAGTCACCGGCAAAGAGTTTTTTGAACTTTTCCGAATTGCTGGCTTCATTGGCGTGTGCGATGACAGCCTCATCATCCAGATACGAATGGTGCTGGAAATGGGTCTGCTGCACCTGCTTGTTTCGCTTCATCAGCGTATCCAGCAGTGTTGTCATTGCCGTTTCATCGTTCGGGATCTCACCTGTGCGGTAAACATCTCCCGTTACGGTGACGAAGCGGTTCGTCGCACCGGGCATATACACTTCCAGACCTTTGCTACGGTTATTGATGTAGTAGACTGTCTTGTCGTAGACGTAGTCTTCCGGCACACAGAAGAAACCTCGCAGTCCTTTCCCGGATGGAGATTTTTCCACGTAAGCCGTAGGAAAGATGGAAAGGACAGTATCCGCTGTATCGTTCAGTGTACCATCCTCCCGGATACAGTGGTCGATATCAAAAGCACCGATGCCGTTTCCGACTGCGATGCCGATTCCGTCATAACCGCCCATCGCATAGGTAACGAGGGTATTCTTGAAATCTGAAAATGTACGCAGGTCATTGATCTTTGCCCGTTCTCCCGTTGCCGGGTTAAACGGCATCTTGGTCTTCTGTCCATTGCGCTTTTCAAACTTCCAGACACAGAAGCTGCAGGTCGTTTTCAGCTTGCCCGGAATGTTCTTGATGTCCATCATGCCTGTGCCTCCCTTCCCGTACAAGCCTGCATCGCAAACTGCTTCTTAACAGCAGCTTCGATCTCCTGCTTTTTCTTGGCCGAAGTCACACGGCAGAGCCGATTGCACAGAACCATCTTGTCAATAGTCGTGATCTGCTCCACCAGCAGAATGGATTCTTCCAGACACTCATCCCGGAGCATTTCGCAGTCTCTCCCGGTGACCGGAATGTGTACCGGCAGCTCCAGCTTCTTCAGCTTGGAACTCATCGGGATCACCGTGATGATCGGAGAATTGCGGTTTGCCATATCGTTGCTGATGACCAGCACCGGGCGGTTTCCGCTCTGCACCGAAGTACCATAATGATTCCCCAGTTCTGCAAACCAGATCTCATACTGCTTCGGTATCTTTTGTACCGGCCACTGATCAGCTATCATCTCGTGAAACTGAGGTTCTTTCGATGTCAGCTTACAGGATGCCTCTGATCTGCGGTGCGGCTTCGTTTTTCCACGCTGGTTGATGTATTTATTGACATGGATCTTGCGGCCGCGCTCTACCGGCCGGGCATTACTTTTCTTTCGTCCCATCAGGATATCACCTCCATGTTGATAGCAAAAAGGCCTCCCAAGTTCACACTTTTAGGCGGCACAAAATGTAAAAAGGCATAAAAAATACCGGACAGCATCTTCTGCTCCCGGACTTTCCATGCCTTCGTTTCTCCTATTTTCCTAGTTTAAAGTATAGCAAAAAGCCAATGTACGGTAAACTGGAAAAATGTTCATCTGCGTTCATTTAAGACCGCATCATGTCCAAATCACAAAGAATTTTCCAGAGTCTCCTCCAGCTTCTTCAAGTCGGCCTCAATAGAAGAAATATTGTCAGCCAGTTTTTGGATTCCGATTTTCTTATACTTTGTTGCTGTGGTTCTGGACATATACTGGTTTCGTCCTCCACGAATAGATTTGAGCGGTTTTCCCTCAACAAAATGCTGTATCAAAACCTGCTCGGCTTCGTAAGGCAAAACCATTCTCATAGCTCTGTCTACTATTTTCAGCCATTTAATCGAAGCCTTGAATCCAGTCAGAGCTTTGTCTGCATATTCCTCATACATTTCGGTTTCTTTTGGATATTTGGCATCCGCAGCCATATCCAGATTATACTTCCATACCGCCTCTGCCTTTTTTCCATCGATCTTAATGCGATTGTACTTTTTACAGACCTCCATTGCTGAAGCAATTTTCTTTTCCATAATTTCCTCTGCCTGCATACTATGCTCCCTCCTTTCTCCAGCGAATCACAGCCGCAATTCCCTGCAAAGCATTTTCTTTTTCCCGGACTACGTTTCGCCGGGTCAGATTGTTTCCATCTACCCCTGTGATCTCCGTCTGCTTCTTTCCATCCACAAACAGCTGCTCTGCCACAAGCCGGGTCTGTCCGTGCAGACTGCGAAGTCCAATCTCAAAGAGTTCAATCTGTTCACAGACTTCATAGTAAGGTTCCAGAAACTGTTCCGTGCGCTGGGTCTGTACCTCACGGTTCATAGATGCCAGCACCTTATCACAGTTGAGGACGGTACGCTCCACCGGATTTGATGTACCGCTGGTCTGCACGCGCTCGGCTTCCTCATGTGCGCCCTGCGACAGCTTATAGATGATCTCATCCTTAGTATAAAACCAAGACCGGGAATCCTCGTACTGCTGCCGGAGCATATCCCGCCTGCGTACCAGCAGTCTATAGGAATCAGCCAGTTCCTTTGCCTGTTCCATATAATCCATCTCGTCTGCCATACTGCACCTCCTGTTCTGGTCTGTTTATTTTTATCACGCAATGTCACCTATAACGCCCGGATGTTCTCCGGAGTCAGAGCGGCACCGGCTTCCGTGAGCAGCTTCACGAGCCTTTTCATCTCGCGCTCCGCTTTCCGGCGCAGGTTTTCTGCCCTCCTCTTTCTACGCTCCACGGCTTCAACCTTCACTCTTGCCTGCACACCAGAAATAAGTGTGCCGGCATCCAGATCCGTCAGCGTGTTGTACCAGTTGGAGTAAAAGAAACCTTCCAGCCTCTTTTTCTCAAACTGCGCATCCCGGTTGTTCGGATGGTCCTCCAGACGGAACAGTACGGTTTTGTAATCCTTGACAGCCTGCAGGATGATTGCATTCGCCAGATTCTCGTAGCATTCCAAATTGTCTGCTGCCATTCCCATCAGTCGTTCACCCTGCCCTTTCCTGAATCATGCTCTTTCGTTTCGTACCATGGTGCCGGCACCTTCTGTCTATCCAATCCATACTTGAACATATAGATGGAATACCATGCTGCCTCGTACATGCAGTCGATCAGTTTGCGGTTCGGCTCCGGCATCAGAACTGCGTTCCGCACAAACAGATCTACAAAGTTTTCTTTTTCTTCCCTGTCTGTCACCAGACGGTGTTCCTTCGCGTCAATCAGGATCTCAGCAAAGCGATAGCATTTTCTCTTGTTCTGCTGAATCCAATCGAAACGCCAAGTAACCGCATCCAAAATCGTCTGTCTGGTATCTTCCGCTGTCAGCTTCGGTGCATCCGGGTGTTTGCCTGCTGCCACTGCTTTCGCATAGCATTCCTCCGCACGGTCTTCCGCACAGAAACGCTTGTGGAACTGAAGCTCGTAGGATTTCGCCTGACACATGAGCAGTTCGATCTCATGCTCATAGGCTTCCTTCGCCAGCATATCCTGTGTAACTCGCAGGTCAGAGGTCTTACGGGCAGGTGTTTCCCCGAAGATCGCACACAGCAGCCCAGTGCCACTGTACGGACGGAACATCGCATACGGTGTGAAAAATCCATCTCTGTCGCGCTTCCGCTTGCTGGTCTGCACATGCGGTGCAGTCATGTAGTGATATCGGTCGGTATCCAGAATGCCGTGAGAGTTCTTTCTCTCAGAGGCACGATCCTTTGCATTCAGAAACTTGTAATTGGTCGTATTCTTTTCCATAATCTTCTCCTATCTCCCCAGCTGCGCCTTGACTGCTGAGATCAGTTTTTCCTGTGTCATGTCTTTCTGCTCCAAAGCGGCCATGACATCCTCGTCCACGGTGTCCTGGGTGATGATATGGTGGATGGTGACCACCTCCGTCTGCCCCTGCCGCCAAAGTCTGGCATTAGTTTGCTGGTACAGTTCCAAACTCCATGTCAATCCAAACCAGATCAGGATGTGTCCGCCCTGCTGGATATTCAATCCATGTCCGGCTGATGCCGGGTGGATCAGGGCGACCGGGATCTTGCCGGCGTTCCAGTCCTTGATATCGGTGCTGCTCTTGATATCCCGCACCGGGATCTTTTGCTTTACCAAATGCTCCATGATACGCTGGCGGTCATGCTTGAACCAGTACGCCACCAGAACAGGCTGCCCATTGGCGGCTTCGATTAGGTCTTCCAGTGCTTCCAGCTTATGGTCATGGATGATGCGGGCTTTTCCGTTCTCATCGTAGACAGCGCCATTGCTCATCTGCAACAGCTTCCCTGTCAGTGATGCGGCATTGGCAGCATCTATGTCACCATCTTTCAGCGGGATCAGCAGATCCTTTCGGAGCATATCGTAAAGTTCCCGCTCCGGTGCGCTCATCTCCACCTCATACCGACTTGGAATACAGTCCGGCATATGGAGGTAATCCAGTGCTTTCATGGAAATCGTAATATCCGAGATCCTCTGGTAGATCAGCTCCTCTGCTCCTTCTCTGGGCTTGTATTGGAACACAACACCGGTGGATGGATTCATGGAAGAGGCTTTGAAATAAGCCTCCCGATACCGACCGATGAATTTGCCGAGTCTCTCACCGCCATCCAGAATCCCAATCTCCGCCCAAAGATCCATGAGACCATTGGAAGAAGGGGTACCCGTCAGCCCGACCCACCGCTTCACATACGGACGGACTTTCCGCAGGAATTTAAAACGCTGGGACTGGTAGTTCTTGAACGATGAAAGCTCATCGATCACGACCATGCCAAAATCCCAGCGCATTCCGTTTTTCTCATAATACTCCACCAGCCACTTGATATTTTCCCGGTTGATGACATAGATCATTGCCGGATGGTGGAGTGCTGCAATGCGGGTCTTTGTGTCACCTACAATGACAGAAATATCCAGTCCATGCAGATGATCCCACTTTTCAATCTCTGCTGGCCATGTGTCACGGGCCACACGCAGTGGCGCGATGATCAGGACCTTACTGACTTCGAAAGTCTCCAGCATAAGGTCTTTGATGGCCGTTAATGTGATAACGGTCTTTCCTTAACCCAAGCCCATATCCAGAAAAAGGGCTGCGACCGGGTGCGTTTTGATATACTCCGTACAGTAGCTCTGATAATCATGTGGAATGAACTTCATTTGGGCATCACCTCCTCCCCGGCATCCTGTGCCCGTGTTTCCAGCTCCTCGCTTTGTGTATTTCCTTGTGGCAGCGTAACTTCCGGCATCTCCGGGATCTTCGCCCCGATCCCCTGTGGGATAGGCTCGCCCGGTTTCCAGCAAATCAACGCATGGATAGCAGGCTGGATCTGTTCCGGGCGGTCTACGCAGAATACCGGGAAGCCCAGTGCCTCCAGCTGCAGTCTGCGTTTTCTCTGAAGGATACGCATCTGCTTGCCGGGAGCTTTCAGTTCCACAAAAGCACACTTGCCGCCGAGCAGTAAAACAAGTCGATCCGGCACACCGTTCATGCTCTGACTGGTGAATTTAAGGGCCTGCCCACCGGCGGCCCTGACTGCTTCCACAAACTGCTTTTCGACTTCATTCTCCCTCATCCGGCTTCGCCTCCTCTGCCCGCCAGACACCGATGCGTGGGTGTTTCTTTTCCTGGTATTCCTTTTTCGGGTGTTTCCTTTTCTGGTGCTTCTTCCTGCGCTCTTCCCGAACCACATTGCCGATGGCTTCATTGGCGGTCGGGTCCGGGTGGCTGTGGCTGACTTTCCTGTTCGGAGAGCCGCCCTCTTTGTGTTCTGTGATCCAGTGAATGACATCTTCCATACCGTCACCTCACTGATTGATCTGCTTCCACTGCTGCGGCTCCATTGTGGCGACCTGCCAGCCGATGCCCTCCAGTGTGGTAGCACGGTCATAGGAAACAACGTCCTGCGATGCGCGGGTCACCGCATTGGACAGACCGTACAGAGAAAGGTCACCGCCCTCAATGAGGTACTTAAGAATACCTTCCTGTTCCTCGGCATTGATGCCATAACTCTGGGCGGTCAGCTGCACCACATCCTGTACCTTGCCGGTGATCGGCACTTCCATAGATTCCTGCAAACGGCCGACCACCTGAGAAAAGCGAGCCTCATCGATGGCCGCCATCGTGGTATCGCGGAGTTTCAGCAGGAATGCCTTGTCCTCTGCTTCCATCGTCTCATCCGAATACAGTGCAAAGCTGTCCTCCACTGCTTTCGCCTGCCTGCCCACATGGTGACGGCGTTCACCCATGTCATTGACCACCATGCCGTTGGTGCAGACCAGACGGTATACCAGCGGCTGAATGGACACAGCTCCCAGACCGACCTCGGAGTTGGAGATCATCACACCAGCCTGGACGATATCACCCTTGCGGACTTCCATCTCCAGACGGTGGTTGACCACCTTAAGGTACAGACGGTTCTCCGTCACCTCACAAGACATGACCTCGTACTGGTCGTTACCTGCAAACAGCGGAAGCACCGATGTGGCGATCTCCATGTTGTCAATGCGGCGATACCGTTCCGACAGCAGCGCACGGGCCACCTGTCCGGCACCATAGTCCATCGAGCGGACCATGTAAGAACTGGGCTTGTCGGCAAACCAGCTGTTCACATTCTCGGCCAGCAGCTCCGGCTTCTGTGCCTGCATGAGATCATAATATTTGACCGGGATGCCCAGTGCCGAAGCCACTTGACGATGGAACAGTGAGGTCGTACCAAACACCTCCTGCTGGCTGGTCGTAAGATGGTTGATCTCAAAAGTCTGTCCATCCTCCCGGAGGCGCATCCCCTGTGCCGGACTGATAAAGTCCTGTTTCGCCTGATTCTGACGGTTCAGTTCGACCAGGACTTCCTGCAAATTTCTTCCTGTTTTCATAGCAAATTTCCTCTCTATCTCTGCGGCGCATATTTATACGCCCGTTTATGCGTCTGTGTCCTTCCGACAAAAACGCCGTGTTTTTATAACTGCAAGTGCTTATAGTTCTCGGTTGATTATCTGCCGGATGATCCGGACGGCTCCCTGCATACGTCTACGGTTCAGCCGGGTATCCTGCAAGAGCGTGTCCAGAGCGTCCAACTCTTCCCGGATGTCACAGAGCACGGACCGCTGATGGTCAGCAAGACGTTCATTGTCCTGCTCCATGCGGTCGTACTCCTTTTCATAGTCGCCAATATCCTCCACATTGGTATCGATATAGCTTTCGATCTCCCGGCGGAGTTCCTCGCCGGCATAGTCCTGCACCGCATCCAGCAGATCCCGGATGCCAAAGGGTGTCAGGAGTTTTCCGTCTTTCATTTTTAGAACGTGAGGCATCTCGCTCCCCCTTTAGTCCTTGAAATAGTAGCTGCCCTTATATCCGGCAGCATTCAGAGGAAGGTCTTTGCACCACTCCGGGTTAACGGACATCAGCTTGCAGACCTCATCCACTGTGTACCGATTCTTGGGTGCTTCGATGATGACTTCATCGTGAACGTGACCTACGATATTCAGTCCATAGCCTTCCATCCTGGCCATTGCTTCTGCCAGAATGTCACGGGCGATGGCCTGGGTTGCGTTCTCCACCAGCCGGCCGGAGTAGGTTTCCTGTCTGGCCCATTTGTGGTTTTGCACCACTCCTTCATAGGTCAGGCTCATCCTTCCGAAGCGGTTCGGCTGCAGTCTCGGCTTCAGATACGCCAGCTTTCTGCCAGAAGGAAGCAGCATCCAAAGCGTACCGGAATAAAACTCGAACGCCAACTTGCCAATCTCCTGTCGCTTTCCGGTCTTGAACACCTGCGTTGCCGCCTTTTCCACATCCCACCAATATTGGACGATCTTTGGATTGGCTTCCCGCCAGGAATCGATGATCTCCGGCAGTTCCTCTTCTTTCAGTCCCATCTGCAGCGCACCCATGCTGATGAGTGCACCGGAAGAACCTCCATAACCGCAGGCCAGTTCTGCCACCTTACCTTTCTGCCGAAGTTCGCCATTGATGCCGTGCTTGACGACCGGAACATGGAACATCTGGCTGGCAGAGGCACAATAGATGTCTTTGCCTTCCAGAAAGGCTTCCAGCCGCCAGTCCTCCCCAGCTTCCCATGCAAGCACACGGGCTTCGATGGCGGAGAAGTCAGCCACGATAAACTCACAGCCTTCTTTTGGAATCAGCATGGTTCGGATCAACTGAGAGAGCACATCCGGGGTGTTTCCATAGATGGTTTCGACCATATCGAAACAGCCCAGCTTCACCAGTTCCCGTGCTTCGTCCAGCGTGGAGATATGGTTCTGGGGCAGATTCTGCAACTGGATATTCCGGCCGGAATAACGACCAGTGCGGCTGGCTCCATAGAACTGGAACAGTCCTCTGGCCCTGCCATCTGAGCAGACACAACGTTCCGCAGCCTGATATTTTTTCACAGAGCTTTTTGCCATCTGTAGCCGGAGTTTCAGCATATCCATTGCCTCGGCATCCACGCCGTTTTTGTCCAGTTCTGCGATCATCTGGGCTACATCCTTTTTGCCCAGCGTGTCCATTGGGATGCCGCGCTCATCCAGCCATGCTTTCAGCTGTGACACAGAGTTCGGATTTTCCAGCCCGGTCAGCTCATAGGCTTTCTTACTCATAGCGTCCGAGAGCATCAGATCACAGGCAATGGCCTGCTGCACCAGCTCCGTGTCAATCTTCACGCCGCGGTCATTGATACGCTCATTAACCCGATAATGCTTCCACTCCTGCTCCGGCATCGGGAATTTCTTCAGCCTCTTATAAATGTCCACCTCGGTGTTGACATCCTGAATGCAGTAATACTTAAACTTCTCCCAGTCAGCAGGGTAATGCTCCGGAAGATTCCGGGTACGCATCCCATTACTCTTCGTTGGCTTACAGGGCATGGAAAACAGCTTGATCAGCCGCTCGCCTTCCTTGTCTTTCTGCTGGCAGGTCTTCAGCACGGTGCCAACATCCTTTAGAGCCATTGGCAGAGTCAGCGATGCCGCCATAACCATCGTGCAGATCCAGCTGTCCGGCGACAGGAACTCTCCGGGTTTCAGGTACTGTCCCGGCAGATGTCTTTGCAGATGCACGGAAAAACAGACCCGCTCAAAGGAAGCATTGTGGGCAATCAGGCGCACATTTCCAGACTGGAAATCCTCCAGCAGTTCTTTGGGGAGCGGTTCTCCTGATGCAAGGTCTGCACATCTGGTTTCTCCAAAACCTTCCCCTTCATCGGTCGCCCAGGCTACCAGCAGGATCTCAAAGCTGGGATCTGTGGCATAGCGGTACAGGCCGCATTTTCCGATATCCACCTCGCTGTAGGTCTCAATATCGATCAGCGTTTCTTTCAAATATCTCACCTCTATTCGATGTAAAAAGCCGGAGGACACCCTGACATCCCCCGGCACGGTTACTTATCTGTGTTTCTCTTAGCGAAGGTAATCCGGCAATTCCTCACCGGCATCGCCGCCCAGAACATCCTCATCGTCCAGCGCGTCAAAATCAGACTCTGCCGATGCCTTGCCGGACAAACGCTCACCATCCTTGACGAACTGTACGTTCCCCAAACCAGCAGCCACGCCGCGGTTGCCGTTGGCGTTAAAAGCGTAGAAGTTCACGCTGACGTTGCAGTAACAGCCGGAGTAGACCATCATCGGGTCTGTCACAGGCTGGACATGACGGTCCACGACCTGCGGTGCATCCTTGCTGGAGGCATTCACAAAGAAATGCTCCTGATAGTTCTCATCGTCCGGACGATCGATGTCGCCATCACGCAGAGGCAGCTTCAGGTTCGGCGGGATCTTACCGCCCCACTTACGGGTCTTGCCATCCTCCTTGGCGGCCTCCACTGCCTTGTGGATCGCCAGCAGGGTCTTCTTGTCCTCCTTCGGGATCAGGCAGGAAACGGAATACTTAGCCTCGCCGCCGTTGATACTCTTCGGTTCAAAGATGTTTGCAAAAGAGATACGGCACGGAATCACGACCTTAGTTGCACTGGAAATCTTGTTAGCCATAATAAAAATCCTCCATCAATCTGTTTTTGTGTATTGCTGCTGCCCTCAGTCGAGGACAGCAAATTCATCTTCCGCAGTCTGCAGATCGACTGCCTCTCTGAGGTCCGAATCCGGGACAAGTGCCAGCTTACCGGGCGGCTTGACTACATACTCTCCCAGAATCTCCTGGAACTTTTTCTTCCCCATGAGCTTTTCAAAGGCTGTCAGGGAGATCAGCTCCGTCTTATAAATATCGGTGTATCCGGCCTTCTCTGCAGCGGCTACCACCGATTTCGTATCAAGGAACTGCCGCTTGCTCCTGCCCTCGACCACCTTATACCCATCCCAGCTGACACCATGATTGATGGCCTCCGAACTGACATAGGCAAAGATAGCTTCGATCCAGGACTCGATACGGTTCAGGGTCGGCAGCATCTTCTCAATGTCTGTCTTGGAAAGCAGTGCCGGGGATTTAAAGGTCGGCACGGAGGTGTCCGGGTCAAAGGATGCTGTCGCATCTGTTTCCTCGGTTTCATCCTCCAGCACGCCGGCATCCAGATCCAGAAACTCTTCTTTCACCAGAGCCATTGCTTCATCGGCACAGGCTTTGCAGGAAGTTCTGGCACGGCAGAACCGACACCAGTCTCCGGGAACCTGCTCGCCTTTTCCTTCAAAGGCCAGCTTTGCCCTCGGTCTGACATAGGTCTCTGCCCAGTCCAGCAGTTCCTCCACACTGCATTCAAACGTCGAGATATTTTCCAGTCTCGGCTGGATAATGGTCATGGACACCTTTTTGATGCTGTACAGATATCCGTAGGCGTGGTAAGCACCCAGGGCATACAGCATCATCTGCGGATTATGGTCACAGTTTACGAACACGCCCTTGCCGTTCTTGTAGTCCATGACATAAAGCGTACCGTCTGCAATGATCACGCAGTCGCCGGTACCAAAGCCGGATGGAACAAGATAGCTGTAATCCAGCCGCTCCTCCACCATGACCAGCGGATGCGGACAGGTCTCCTTGATGCGCTCCACTGTGGAAATGATGAACTCCGCATAGATATCCGTGTTCGCTTCCATCTCCTCATCCTCATATTCAGAGGTTGGACGCTTCACCCGTTCATGCAGATATTTCCGCAGCTTGTACTCGCCCAGCGCATGGGCAGCAGTTCCCTCCTCGGCGTACACCGAGGATTCATTTGGAAAGTTCTGCTCCAGCCTTGCAGATGGCGTACAGTTCAGCCACCTCTTCGAGCTGGAAGCAGAAAGGATTGCATGTACTTCCGGCATGATGACCTCCCTTAAATCTGGGAGACATCTGCCAGAAATGCTTCGTACTTCTCTGCAGGCAGGTCAGACAGCTGGGCCACACCGTAGGTCTTCAGAAGCTGACCGATCTTCTCGTTGTTATCACGCTTCTTCTTGATCTTGGCGACAATGACCGCCGTTATCTCGTCCTTGGTGATCGTCACTGCAGACTGTGTTTCTGCTTTGGCAACAGGCTTGTCCGTGGCTTTATCAGACAATGCTTCTTTCTGGCCGGTATCTTCTTCCCACGGCAGCGCATCCGCATCGTCCACCGGATGCTCACTCTCTGCAGTTTCTGAGCTCTCGGAGTTCACTGCTTCCTCTGCCTCGCCAAAATCTTCTACCACAGGCACCTCTGCGGCTTCCTCGATGGCCGAAGGAGCCGCCTCTTCCACCTTTTTGGTTTTCTTGACCGGCTTCTTACGGGGATGCGAAACCGCCGGGCCTTTCTTTTCTGTTACGGGCAATACCGGCTGTTCTGCCACCGGAAGCTCCGGCTCATCCTCCGTCTTTGCATCTGCTGCCAGCATATCCAGCTGCTCGGATACACCCGCAAACATCTGTGCCAGACCGTCAAAGACCTCGACCAGACCATCCACAACTTTCTTCGGAGCATTCAAGACATTCAGTTCATCCATCATGCGTTTTCCTCCTCTCCGTTTTCTTCCTCCTCACCCCACAGGTCATCCAGATAATCGGCCTGTGCCTTCAGGACTGCCAGAATGACCTTCTCACACAGACCGGTTTCCTTATGGATGCGATCCAGCATCTCATCAAAGTCGATGTCCTCTGCCGGGTCGTCTGCCTCAGCATCCGGCTCCTGACCGAAGCCGTAGTTGTAAGAGGTCATGCGCTCATCCATGTGGAGATGCAGGTTCTCGATGTTAATGGAAAGGAGTGGAGCACCAAGCGGGCGTGCCGGCATCGGCTTGTCCTGCTTCTGAGCTTTCTTTTCTTCCTCTGCCTTGACAGGAAACGGAACCTTTACCACCTTGGCGTCCTTCAGCATCTCGCCGATCATTTCCTCCAGAGTCATGCTCTTCTCGTTCTTATTCTCCATTGTCTTCCTCACTTTCTGCAGCTTCCTGCTGCCCTTCTGTTTTCTTATCATCCAACGGCACATGGTACTGTTCTGAAATGTTTTTCAAAAGCAGTTCAACCACACGCCCCGGCTCCGGGAGATTCCGGACCTTTTTCTGCAACTCATGGGCTCTCTTGATTTCGGCAGCCATGCCTTCCGACACGGTACTCCCAAACACCCAGAGTTCATCTGCCTCCTCCAGCCATTGCATTCCAAGCTGAATGCCGGTATTTCGTTCCTGCTTCTCCTCATCCTTTAAGAACTGGGTAAAATACAGGTGCGGTGCCAGTGGCAGAAAGCCCAGTGTGGAAAGAATCCGACAGGCCATCTTTGCTCTGCGGATGTTTGCTTCCAGTTCATCTTTTCTGCACTTCTCGTCCTGTGAAGTAGGGCGATACGGTGAGCAGACGAAAATTTTTCTTGGCAGGTGTTCTTCCTGCGGTGCACTGCCGGGTGGACGGGCCTCCTTCGCATTTTCTAACTGGGCTGTTTTCTTTGCAGCTTCATTCATGCTTACTGCACTCATAAGTTCTGACCTCCTGTTCATGTACTTGAGAAGTAACCCTCTCACTATGAACATCTTTTTGAGCCTTTTAACAGACACTTTTCTAAAAACTTTTTTAGAAATTTTTTCTCAGCCTTTTTACCGCCTGATTCATGATCCGGTTAACCGACTGCTGGCAGATGCCAAGTTCTTCTGCAATCTCGTATTGATTCATACCTTTATAAAAGTAAAGCTGAAGGATCTCCGACTGGCGCTCAGTCAGCTTGCTCATGGCTGCATACAGGCGGCGAAGTTCCCGGTCTGCCAACATCTCGGCATTATCCTCATCCAAAAAATCCACCATGACAGCTGCCGACCAGTCGGAGCCATCACATTCCAGGGACACATTTTCAGTCTCAGCAGTACGGTTATTCCGATTGTGCTCCATCCGGCGTTCCCCTTCCATGAGCAGACGAACGCTCCACTCGGTCTCCTCAAAAGTCTCAGCCGGCACTACCTGATATGTACCATCTGTAAAGTCATAACGGTAATCACCACAGCGATCCACTGCAATGACCGTGTGTGCGTCATCCATCTCGTAGACCGCATAGCCGTTCTGGTAAACGGTCAGGGAAGCATCATCCACGGTTGTCTGTGCAACAGCCATCGGTTTCATCTCCATCAGTGCCTTGAAACTCGGCAGCTTCTTTTCCACCACTGCGTCAATCTTTTCCTTTAACTCATGTAAGGTGATATGCGCGTTCTCTGCGATATCTGCGGCGATATGTCCTGCATCCTGTACCGCTTTCTCCACCATCTGCGGCTGGCGAACCTCCATCACACCAACGCCACCATTGATTGCAACTGCTCCAGTCATCATGTTCATCATCATTGTTTTGTCCTTTCCCCCGGACTCTGAAAGGGAAAGATACCGAAGCAGGATGCTGATGAGGCACTGATCTATCTGGCAGGAGCATAAAACCAAAAAAGCCCGATTCCAGAGACAGCAGGAATAATCCCAACCGCACACCTCCCCAGCCAGCAAATAAATCGCTGTTCTGTGAAGTTCTGCTATGGTATCCTTCGCCTGCTCTAGAATCGGGCTTACGATATTTTCTTTATTTGTCCGGGGCTTGCGACAGATGCTTTCATTTGACTCTGTGGGCTTGTCCCTTGGACTGATTATATGATAACAAAATGACCGGGACTTGCAGATGGTACGCTTCCCACACTTCTGTGGGAAATTTCCCACATTTCATCACAGTCTGGAAAATAGCAAAAAAAATCCGCACAGCCATCTCGACTGCACGGATCACGATGCCATTGATTGTTGTAAGAATAAGGCATCCATCATTTTGTCTATCATCTCTTGATTTTGGGAATTTAGCCTTTCATATCTTTCTATATGCTGCTCGTTTTTCTCAGGAGGCTCATCCTCATCATCGAGCAGCTGTTCCGTTGAAACATCTAATGCTTTCGCAAACCGCTTCAGCATCTTAAATCCCATTTCGCCATTTTGACCGCTCTCATATTTGGAAATCTCGGCGCGATCAATGTCTACGACTTCGCTTAGCTTGCTCTGTGTCCATTTTTTCAGCATTCGATATTTTTTGATGTTCTGTCCGAGGATATACTCCTCGCTATGTACATTGATCACGCCAGACACCTCCTTCCTCTTTTGTGGTCTTACTTTATAATATCCTTTTTATGTCATTTTCGACATGGAGACTCACTGTGTATTTCGCCTTGAAATCTACAGTTTCACTACTACTTTCTGCCGAAAATAGGTACTCGTACTCTCTTTGCCCCTAAAACGACAAAAAGACCGGAGCAAATAAAGTTACAAGCGTGTCGAACTCTGCGAAACTTGTCTCTTTATTTACTCCGGTCTTATAGATTCTATTGCCTATATGTACCGGCGTGTACCAGATTGATAGTTAATCCCAACCTACGAACAAGCGCACTTCGACCCAACATACTAGTAAACATCATCCGTATTGCGACTGTCCGTTTCAAATTCTAGCCGCGATTCATCTAAATAAAAATTATCTTTACTAAATATGTAATAAGTACCTTGTTCAACATCCAGATTCTTACTGGATGGAACGGTCAACTAACTATTTTCTGGCACACCTCCTATTGTCTATTTATTTTCTCTATTTATCATCTCACCACGATTTGTGGTAATTTTTACTATATCATAAAAAATACAATGAGTAAATAGGATTCGGCAAATTTTGTAGGATAAAGCAGAAACAAGTCTTTTCTTTGTGCATTATGTCTATTCAATGTTTCCCAGAATGATAGAAATCCGAATAAACCTCCTCTGCTACAGATTCTGGTTGCTTAGTAATAACCCTAATATGTCATAATTTTTAGACGTCTGCGTGATGTAAAGACGCTCTAGTGCCTCCTTTGTAAACCCGGATAACAAAAAAGCCGAGGCAGACCTAAGACGACCCATTCTAAGGTCATCCAAAGTCTACCTCGGCTTACCACGCACACTACGCTTTTGGCGTATTCGGGCAGCACCTACAGGCAAGTGTAAATTCAATCAGGCTGACTCACACGTCCTGCGGTGAGTCAAGCGGTTACAGCGAACAGTCACATCCTGTACTGTTCCATCTTATCCTCGAAGTTCAGGCTCGGACCTGTGCAACACTGTGTTGCAAAATCATCCAGATATTCGTATCCTTGCAGCTTCCCATTCTTTACATACGCCACAGCCTTTCGACCATTAACGACTGCACGGGTCGCAAGCAGGACGCGCTTCCCTTTCGATGTGTAAATCCCACACTTAGAAATCATTTTAATCATCTCCCCTTCTTATTTCTCAAGCCTCAGCATCTTTCCAAATAGATGTAATCGGTTTGCCAATTTGTTCCTCGACAATTTTTCGTATCTCTGGATGTTTCTTCATATAAAGAAGCACCTGTTTATCTCTTTCCATATATTCATCGCATACAGGATCTTCGTCATCCCCATATAAATCTCCAACATCATCAGTGTCGCCAAGTTCCATCCCCATTTTAAGCACCTCTGCCAATTCACCACAGTGTATAGCTGCATTCACGGTACTGCATACCGATTCTACCGCTAACTTTTTAGCAAGATTGTCCAAACCAAGTACCTGCTGTGTGTAAATATAAGGTGTAAGATTTTCAGCATAGCAATCAATCATACGATGACAATACTCTAATTTTTCTCTTGCAGACAGCTGAAACATCATATCTAACGACTGTGCTACACCAATAATATCTGCCTCACTGTATCCTTTTTGTGACAAGTAGTCAATGAAGTACTGGATGAAATCATGTACTTCATTAAGAGTTAGACTTCCATCCTTATCTTCCCAAATTTTATGTGACAGACCTTCTTCACGAGCAAGCTGTACGAGTATGATTTTAACAAATTCTTTTTCTTCATTGGGAAACTCAATTTTTCCTTTTCCCATGAAGAGTGTTTCCATATCTCCACCGCACCGCTGAATCAGCTTCGTAAATTTTCTCCACAGCTTTTTTTCTGCAGAATCCATGTTTTCAAATGGAAGTTCTTCCTTTACAACCTCTTTTATAATTTGTCTTAAAGAAATCATAGAATTGTTCTCCTTTCAAATTGTTGGCTCCATTATATCACTTATAGACTCCAAAACCTGGACATCCAAAGCCTATAAGATGTCCAATTTTATGGAATACTACCTGTAATTCCAGAGGACTTCAACTCACCCCTTGACTTCAACAACTTTCTATTGTATTATAGGAACAGGAGTTCCCGAACCTTTGTTCTTAGTATATAGGAACAGCTGTTCCTTGTCAAGTAGCTTTACAAAATTATGTTGTAAATGTTGGTGCTTTCCCTCCAACAGACAACAGGTTATCCCACATGGAGGCATGACATGAAAAAAGAAACGAACTTTGAAACCAGTCCACTTAACACACAGGATGCCAAGGCAGAGGCCGCCACTACTCTGGCTCCTGACGCAACCAACGGAGATAAAATAAAAGCCCTCCGCACCGCCCAGCACATGAGTATGGCTGAACTGGCACGTCGGGCTTCTATGTCAGACCGTGCGATCCGCTATATTGAATCCAACCAGCGTGAACCAAGCGTAGATGCAATCCAGAAGATTGCCGCAGCTCTTGGAGTCACCACTGATTACTTTATGGATGATGCCACTTTCCAGCAGGAACTCAACGATGACCTCTTCTATGCGGATGTACGAAAAAAGTATGGCTCCCGTGGTGTTGCACAGGCAAAAAAAATAAAAGAACAGACCACAGCCCTGTTTGCAGGCGGTGAACTGTCCGAAGAAGATCAAGCGGCATTTATCAAAGAAATGGAAGCACTTTTCCTCGATGCAAAAGCTGATGCGAAGAAATTTACTCCCAAAAAATATCTGCGGTAAAGAGTCACATTTACTCCGGAGGAAAGGAGTCTACTTTGAACACACGCATAATTGATACCGCCGATGCTGTGGTTCGCCGCTATAAGACCCGAAATCCAGAAGATATCATCTCACAACGGGCTATCAAATTGAAAGACATCCGTTTTTGCCACGACCTTCTGGGTTACTATACCGTCCTGCTGAACTGCGAATATATCGGCATCAATCCGAATTGTACAGCTGCCCAGCGTATATCTGCTCTGGCTCATGAACTGGGACACGCACTGTTTGACCGAAAGCATGCCAGCTCCGGTCAGGCATTTCAAGACACCTATTTTTATAGTCTGGACAACTCCAAGGCAGAAAGACGAGCAAATATCTTCGCTTCCGAACTGCTTCTGTCGGACGATGATATTCTTAAACCGATTGGCTATTACGAATTCAATGCCGACCGGATTCATTTGGAGACAAATATGCCATCCCACGCATCTGCAGCTTACCGGGCGATGAAGTATCAGGAACTTCTACAGGAATTCCTGTATACACACGGTAATGTACTCACCCCAGCTGAGATCGCCCAGAAAATCGAAATTGAAAAACACTTCGTAGATTTTAAGCTGAACATCCTCGCGGCAAAAGGATATCAGCTGCCAGTTCTTCCTGAACTCCACAATGATTTTCTGAAAGACTCCATGAAGAATAGCGAGGTGAAATGAGGTGAACTACTATTACTGCGATACCTGCCACTACTGTTTCTCTGCCGAGAAGTTCCCTGACCGTTGCCCTGATTGCGGTGCAATAGAATATAACGATCACGCAGCAGTACGGCAGGCAACAGATACCGAAGTAAAAGAACTGCTCAGAATTCGGGCAGAAGATAACGACTGAAAGGAGAACACACATAATGAAAGCACATAAATATTGGTCACTCGGAGCACTTGCCTGCATGGCAGGATGCTTCTACACAGGCTGCAAGAAGCTGATGCAGGCTCATAAGTATTTCGCTTGTGGCTCTCTAGTCTGCATGGGCATGGCAATCTACTCCGGCCACAAAATTGCTCCGAAGAAGAAAAAAGCTGAAGAAAAGTAATTCTATACGAGCATCACCCTCACTGTGTACATACACCGCAGTGAGGGATTTTTATTTTCATTTCAAACTATATGGAACTGATCGTGCTTACTTCATTGCTTCCATCATAAGCCTGATTCCGACTTTCATGCCTTCCTCAAAAGCAGTCTTCTCCCATGCACAGCACACACTGCCTTGCTGGTCCATGATTTTTTCCCAAAGCGGAATGTCTATTCCGTAGTCCTCAACCATCTCATCCATCCTCGGCAAGCCTCGAAGCCATGTTTCCAGTTCCTTTTCTTTTTCCTTTGCGGCTTTCCCGGCCACTGTATTCTCCGGCGCAATGCTGTTATTTTCTGTGTAATGCTCATACACCAGATCCAGCAAGTTCTCCACTGGCGGATAATACTTCGGTTTCGTTTTCTCTAAGTATTCCTCTAGCATCTCTTTCAGTTTTTCTATAATGCTACCTACCTTCCTAACCGTGAGCAATACATTCTGCCCCTTGGTTAGGATGGATATTACCTCACAGTTCTATACATAGCAACTGAATTTTTCATTGCTTACCAGTATTTTGCTTCGGGTGCTTCATCTTTTCCTTCACTTCGTCTGGCACATCGATCAGCCCGAACCGGTAGAACATTCCGAATATGTAAGTTACGCCCCGGATATCGCCCAGAGCTTTCGGGCGATCTACCACTTCTCCTTTTATATTCCCCAGTGCAAGCAATACCGAACTCCACGTCAGGCTCTTACTGCTTTCTCGACGATCGATCCACAGCTCCTTGGTCAGTTCCCCATTCCGCCCGGTCTTGATCTTATAGGAAAACGGCAATCCAGATATCGTCTTGAACCGGTATCCTTGAAAAACAACGACGCACTTCCAGAGATGCTGTTCATCATGACTGCTCTGCAACGCTTCAACTGCTTTCTTCCTCTGTCGCATTCGTCGAAGCCCCTCTGCCACAACGCTGATCTGCTCCCTCTCGCAGTTTTCTCTGAAATACACGCCTTTCTTATAAGGTAAGTAAGAAGTCACTGATGCTTTTGACAAATTCAGTTCCGCTGCCACCACTTCCAATGCTTCTTTATAAGGCATCCCCTGTTTTTCCTCAAAAGCAGAATTCACCGCATCCGCAATTTCTGATTCATAAACACCGGCCGTGATCAATAGCTTTCGCACCTTGATGGGATTGAGAGATAATGTGTCTGCGATTGTCTGAAGGGAGTTATCTTCTTCGTAGAGGACCACGGCGGCCTGTATCTGCTCCTGCAGGATAGCTGCCGCATTATAGTCCGGCTTCAACGGTTTCCGGCCAGCACCGGGTTTTCTTGGTTTATATGGTCTTTTATCTCCCACCGAACACCTCACTCTTTTATATTTTTACGCTAATATACCATATTTAGAAAATAGCCCTTCAAAAAAAGCACGCACTTTTCTTTTTCCAATAGCAGGATCATATAATTCTTTTGCCCCAAATCTATAGACGTCATAACCAGCCAAACTCATTTCCCGTTGTGCAGCCATCATATCAGCATATTTATCAACTGATGCATAATGTTTCTTATTTCCCGCAACATAATCCGCATAGTGTTGCACCCCATCAATCTCAATAACTACTCTTTGTGATTCAGAAAAAAGCATAAGGAAATCCATGCGCTGATGTTCAAAAATCTTTTTAATTCTATCTTTTTGCAACTTTGGATCGTAGTACAGCCACACCTGTGGAAATAATGCCGGTAGTTTTCCATCTTTCTCTGCTGCCAGTTCTAAATATGTATTAAAAAACAACTGTTCCATTGGAGAATCCCCTAATGAATTTCCCATAAACGTCACCATATCTGTTCCTGTATCCAGCATATATAGTCCATTATCATACCAGTCTTGAAGTTCTTTCCATGTGATTCCGTGTTCCCCAATTGGTTCATCATATACAAGACATTTATCCGCATTATTTACAATAGTCACATCGTTATTAAGCGCATCTGACAAAACAATTTCCGGTTTATATTTAGATGCAAAAATAATGTTTTTCAACTGCCCATTTACTCCTGGATTCAAAGGAACCACGCTATATATTGGCATATTGGCAACCGTGCTTGTTTGTTTAAGTTCAAGTCCATCTGATGTCAAATATTTATTAATTGCTTCAACACAGACATCATTACTAAAAGGAATTTTTTCGAGTTCATCGTTAATTTGAAATCTCCTAATTGATGGATGTACATACTGTGCCAAAAAGTATTTAAAATCTTCATCATCAATTTTCAAAAAATCAAGATATGAATAAAAGAGTTCTTCAAACCCCCAATCGTTATTTCGATCCATGTGTTGCCGAATATCATCTATAGCCGTCGTCATTCCAAACCTGTAATCCGTCGTAGGCAGGTTATTGGCTTTAGGATATACTTTTCGCACAAACTCAGCAACTCCCATCTGTCCCGTGACACAGCCAATCATCAACAACTCATCTATTATCATCTGTCTTGTCGATTCCTGAATGTTCATAAATGTTCTCCTTGTGTAATTTAGTTTTCTTTTACAAGTATATCAGAAAGATATATTGCCTTTCTATCCTTTTCTGAAACAATGTATTCCCCGGCAGGCCACGGCTCACCTTCCCAGACAAAATCTGAATCATACCGCACAGCCTTGGCAGCTTCACCGCAGAAATCATTATCCACACACCACTGCATCAGGGTGTCATCTTCCAACGTCAGATACCCATGAGCAAAGCCTCGTGGTATATACATCTGCTTCCGGTTTTCAAACGACAACACCGCACTGTATGCGTGACCGAAGGTTTCTCCTGGGCGCAGATCCACAGCCACATTAAAGATTGAGCCATGCAAGCAGGACACCAGCTTCGCCTGGGCGTGTTCCCCTTCCTGAAAATGCAGACCACGCAGCGTGAACGCTTTCTTACTGTATCCCTGGTTGATCTGACAGATTTTGAAGTCCACCGACTTGTCGTATGGCACAGCTAAGTAACCACGAAAATCTTCAAATGCCGGGACCTTGAGTATTATTGGCTTTGTCTGTTTTGTATCCATTGTTGTACCTCTTTCTTTATTTTCGTTTCAAACTATATGTTTTTAAGGAAAACACAGGGTGTTCTTCCCTGTGTCACCACTGTTTTCGATATTCTCTTGGACTGCTGCCTTCCACCTTACGGAACATACGACTAAAATAGTTTGCATCTCCCATGCCGACCGCAGCACCAACTTCATCCACAGTCATATCTGTGAAGCGAAGCAACTGCTTGGCTCTGGTGATCCGCTTTGAGATCAGATAGTTGTTGACCGTTGTTCCGTAAGTCTCCTTGAAGATTTTGGATAAGTAGAACTTATTGATAAAGAACTTTTCTGCCAAATCATCCAATGTAAGCTTCTCCGTATAATGCTCATCCAAATACTCCTTCACGGCTGCCAGTTCCATCCTCTTCCGGCTCACCGTTACGCTCTCCGGATGCCAGGACTGCTCCATCAATAAGGTGAGCAAAGTTCCCAGTTTCTCATTGATCCGCATATCTCGTATGTAATCAGCCGAAGAAGCGAGGTCATAAAGGTCTGTCAGGATTGATGTAAAAGAAGCTAGGTCATCTGGGTGGAACACTGGCCGACCGCCACGCTCTTTGTACTTCTCATACACAGCTGGAAGAGACGGTGCATAGAAGTGACACCACTGGAGCGACCAGAGATTATCGGAAGTAGAATGGCTGTACGCTTTCCGACAGTCAATGAACACACAGTCTCCCTCGCTCAGCTGATATGTTTGCTCCTCATAGGAAAGTTCTCCCTTGCCAAACAGAACAATAAAGCAAAGGAACGACACCAGATCCGATCTCTGGGACGTATGCGGATGAATGGCCTGCAAAGAGCCGACCTCCTGCAGATGGAGCAAGGACGTTCTGGCAAAGGTTGATGGGGTGTAAATGATTCGGGAGGAACTTACGGAAGAAGATTGTGGATTGAATAATTCTTTGTCCATAAGTTGCTCCTTTACAATACCACTTTTTCCTTCGCTTATATCCAACTGGTGGGACTGCATCCTTGGGAATATGCCATGGCGATCCTTTTCCATCTTGATTGCAGTTTGGAATTTTACCTTCCCTGCACCACTTGGAAACTGTAGCTTGCGTCACGCCGTATTTTTCAGCAAATTCCCGTGTTCCTATTGCCTCACTCATTTATGTAATATTCCTTTTATTATGATATCTGCTTCTACATCTTAGCCGCTTATCCTTTGATAAACGTTGCCTGCTGCTCACCTCGTAGCGGTGTGAATTTTCTGAGCAGCTACCGTGTGAAAAATCACACGGCCTTTAATTCTTTATGCCTTATATTACAGATCTGCAAATAAATCAGCTTTGTACACGCCGTCCTCCAGCATCTTCCTGAAGCTGTCCTTTACCGCTGCGACATCTTCGTGGTAGGTCATGCCGTACCAGGTGTCATTGGTCTTCAGAACTTTCACAGACATCTTGTCTTCACTCAGCAGTTCCCCAATGAAAATCGGGATCAGATACTCTGCTTTCAGCGGATTTTCAGGTACTTCCTTCTCGAAAAACTCTCGGAAGCCCCGATCCAGAACATCCAAGAACTCTGGAGTCAAGCCCCACATGTTCATGGAAACCAGAGAATTCACATCAACAGCCACGCCGTCTGCCTCGGCTCCCTTCACCGTCTTTACAATGTTCTTGGTCTCTACAACTTCAGTCAGGTTCCCATTCTCATCCATCTTGCAGATACCACGGGTCACGCCACCATTATCGGACAACGTGTTCTTCAGTACAAAACCTGCCATACAGGACTTACCGCCATTTACCAGATACTCATGAACAGCCTTGAAGCCTTCCTTGCCATAATAATCGTCTGCATTGATCACAATAAAAGGAGTCTTGATGACCTTCTTTGCTACAAGCACTGCCTGACCAGTTCCCCACGGCTTTGTACGACCTTCCGGCAGAGTTCCCGGAATATCCTTAATATCCTGGAAAGCATAGTCTACAGTTACATTATTAGCAGAGCAAATAGCTGCGATACGATCACCGATCACCTCTTTGAACTCTTTCTCAATATCCTTGCGGATAATAAATACCACATGGTTAAAACCTGCCTCAATTGCATCATGAATTGAGTAATCCATGATGATATGATTTGAAGCATCCACCGGCTCCAACTGTTTGATTCCTGTTCCAAAACGGCTACCGATACCGGCTGCCATGATATGATTAGCTCCTATTAGGAAAACACACTGTCAAAGGGGTATGTAGCGGGGGTTAGCCCGCTACTGCGGGTTTTGTGGTGTTGATTTCAATGTATTCTGCTATGCGTCTAAATTCATCCGCAAACTTAAATCTCACACTAATGTTTCCATTCTCATAAACCTTGATATGGTCGATCAGCTCAACGAGAAGTTCCCGGGAAAGCTGGTCGATATTTTGATGTTTTGTAAAGGCCACCAATGCGGGATGTTCACTCTTTACACCGTTTGCCAGTTCCGCCCGTTCAGCGTTCAGCCGGGCCAGCACATCCGTAAGAGCGATGGTCTGTCGCTCATAATCGGCTTTCATATCCCGGTAGTCCTGCTGGGTAATTTCCCCGTCTTTCCAGTCTTGATAAAGGGACTGCTTGTAGCGGCTGATTTTTGCCAGTTCCCGCTCTTTCGCAGCAATCAGTTCTTCCAAACGGATGGACTGGCTCTTTTTGACCGGGGCGGTGTTAATGCGGGCAATCATTTCCGAGTATGAAACAGCCAGATGGACTTGCTGTTGTACCGCAAAGAGGACAGCGGCCTCCAGACGGTTATGCTTGATTGAGTGCATTGTGCAGGCTGTCCGGGAGCGGTTCTTGTAGGTGGAGCAGGCATAGTACACATTATTGTTGTTGCCTACGCTCCGGGTAATTGCCCGCCCGCAGTCAGCACATTTCAGAAAACCGCTGAACAGGTGGACTTCCCGGCCTTTTGGAGAAGTACGGGTATCCCGCTGTAAAAGGGCCTGTACCTTATCAAAGGTTTCATAATCAATGATTGCCTCATGCGTACCAGCTACTTCCACCCATTCTTCACGGGGAACGCTTTCAACCTCGTGTACCTTATAGCTTTTTACCCGACTGCGGCCCTGTGCCAAATCCCCGGTATAGGTGGGATTCGTCAGAATGGAGTGGATCATACGGGCTCCCCACATAGGATCGTCATATCCTCTTGTTGAAACGGGTATGCCCTTTTGCAGTTTATAAGCCGAGGGGCTGGGTACGCCGTGTTCATTCAGATACAAAGCGATGGCCCGTTTCGATGTCCCTTTTAGGAATAAAGAGAAAATAAGTTTGACGATTTCAGCGGCATCGGGATCGATGATTAACCGGTGCTTGTCCTTTGGGTGCTTCACATATCCATAAGGAGCAAATGCGCCGATGTACTGACCGTTGCGCCGCTTGTAGTCAAATACCTGGCGAATTTTCTTTGAGGTCTGGTAGCAGTATTGATCGTTCATCACATTTGTAATCGGGACGATAATACTGGAAACACTGTCCGGGTTGAGATAGCTGTCCACATTTTCAGCAAGACTGATAAAACGGACACCCATTTGCACAAACAGGTTATCAATCAGACTTCCCGCATCACTGTAATTTCTTGCAAAACGGGAAAGGTCTTTTACTACCACGCAGTTGATTTTCCCGCTCATTACATCGGAAAGGAGCCGCTGGAAATTTTCCCGGTTGGCGTCCGTTCCTGTGTGTCCATCGTCTACATATTCGGAAACACTTTCAAATTCTCCGATATGCTTCTGATAAAAGTCATTGAGCAGATCACGCTGGTTGATGACGCTGTTGCTGTCGTCCTTTCCCTTTTTCAAGTCCTCCTTGGAAAGCCGGATGTATTCGCCCAGCCGCCAGCGGCGGACGGTATAAGAGGGAGAGAAACTCTGTTGCAATCCTCTGTTTTTTGTTCGTGCCATTGTTCCTCCTTCCCTATCACATTACATCTATATTATACCTCTGCCCGGGCGGGACAACAAGGATGCCTCCGCCTCGGGACACTTTGTCTCGAAGTAGTAACGGGCCATAACCGAAGTTACAGCCCGCTTTTTTGCCGGAGAAGGAAGTCCGTCAGCGTGTCCTGCAAGGACGGCCCGCTTTCCGCAAATTCAATTTTTACACCGATCCCGCCGATGCAAAAGCAGTATGGATTTTCTACCGCCTGCAAAAACAGAGCGATCCGCTCCTCCCGGGGGAGAGAGGTGTCAAAGGCCATACCGCTCACATCCGGCAGGGACTCGGGAGCCACTGCGCCGATGTCAACGCTTTTCATTTGTTCCAGTTCCTTTGCCGTTAATCTCACGGTAAAACCTCCTTATCAAAAATAGGATACGCCTCCCGCATATCGTGGGGAAACGCAAGAGGGCAGCACCCAAACGATGCTGCCCTCTTGCCTCACTCCACCTTGGGACACAATGTCTCGAAGTCAGAAAAGGCTTTTTTGATAGTGGGCCTCGGCCTCCTCCAGAGAAACAAAGTCAAACAGCTCATGAAGCTCGGCCATCATACGGCGGATGTCATCACTGGATAAGCCGCAGTTTTCCATCGCCATAATCACATAACCACGGCAGGCTCCGTTGCTCCACGGCTCGGATAACAGGGCCGCCAATTCTGCGGGATCATAGTTCATAGACTGTACCTCGCTTTCCTAAAATTTAGGGATCGCCGCCCACATTTTCTTGACCTGTCCAAAGACAAACAACTTTCGGGACGGCGTTCCCTCGCAGATAAGAGGGCGGCCCGGGGGGACAGGCGGCCAGCCTGTCCTATGCCGGATCGTGGCCGTGGGTTGGCCCGGCCCAGTTGCGGCGTTGGTGTTGTTCGCTCGTTCTTCCAAAGAAAAAGTCACAGCGCACCCGCCGCCCGGCTCCTCGCACTATGCCCGGAGCCGCCGCTATTCAGTTGTGGAGAGGATCAACTCCTCTCATATACCAAGGACATTTGGAAGATGTTTTTTAACCCCCTACATCAAACATTTTGCAAATATTTTTTCATGGACTTCAAACCCTGCTGGATAGATTTATGTACGGCGGCCACGCTTACGCCATCGGCCTCGGCAACCTCAGTCATGCTCTTGCCTTCAATGATACAGGCATCAATGCGAAGCCCCTGCGTTTCGGGCAAAGTGTTCAGCGCGTTCCACAGATCGCAGAAACGCTCCATGCGCTCCAGCAGCTCCTGCGGGGTCGGCTCGGAAAGGCAGGCAGAGTATTCGATCCCATCATCACAGTCGAGGGAATACTGTGCCTTATTGCGGATTATCCGCCGCTGGTAGGCAGCCTCATACAGCTTGTCGGCCCGCAGCTCGGCGGCCACTTCATCGGAAACTTCGATATATTCATCGTGGGTGTACCACGGGTAAAAGTCTTTCAGATTGATGGTCGTCATTTGTAATTCCTCCGTTCAGATGGTTAGGGGGTGAATTGCGATCTGAACGGAGGGCGGCGGGGAGCGACACCCCGGGCCGCCTTTACCTACTTCGGGACAATTTGGCCCAAGGTAGACAAAATAAAATGCACCTGCGTGACATGACAGTACGCAGGCGCAGAAAATTACATATTCACTAAAAAGCCGACAATTTTCGCATCTATTACTACAACAATTCTGTTCGTTGCCTGCCCTTTTTTTGACAAGTTAGGAAAGCGAACAAAGGATAATTGGGACACGGCGTTACCTCCTTGTAACCGCCATGTCCATGCCACGCAAAAAGAATGGCGGTCTTGATTTCTCAAAACCGCCGCTTGCTTTTTATTCTGGTAAAAGCGCAACTTTACCAACCTCGCCAAACAGCGGTTTTTTTATATGCCGCTCGGCAGGGTGATGAAACCATGTTTAATTCATTACCTGATGTTTGGAGAAATGTTTATATGCTAAAAAGAACAATGCAAAAATCGAAACGGCTGTAAACAACGCAATCCAAATTGGCATTTCACAGGCAACAGGCAAAAGGTTAATTAACTTATGCTCCGAAGTTCGCACAACCTGTTGTGCCTTCGCTGAACAAACGGGAAATAGGAGTATCAGCTCCCCAACTGCTGCGCCTCCAACGCTAAATTGCCGGATAAAGTATGGAGCAATATAAATAACGGCACCTGCTACAAAAGCGGTGAGATATCTCTTGCACAAAGCAGAACAGCAACAAATTAAAGCGGCTACTCCAATGGAAGATAACCAGTACATCAAAACGGAAAATATAAAAAATTGAAAATTGTTCATTCTTAAGGGCACAGGCATAAGCAACGAACCAAACTGTGTTTGTATGTCAGCTTGCCACCCTGTAAGTCCACCGAAGTATATGCCACAGAGTGATATAACAAATGCGGCAAAGAGGATTACAACTACCGTAGCAATAATCAGCGACACAATACATTTTGCAGCAATAATTTTGTTCTTTCCGTATCGGGTCGTTAGGATAACTCCTGCGGCCCCACTACTGTATTCCTCGGCAAATAAAGGAGCCAGCGCAATTAAAAGCAAAAGGGCAATCCCAAAACTGCCATAATAAAAAATGTCAGCAGCGGTTTCCCATGTACTTGAAAATGTGAAATAAAGAGGAGTATCAAAGTTTGGAATATCTGATGAATTAACGCTGATATACCCATATTGAGATAATGATTTTTCAAAAGCATTCTCGTCGGTTGCTTTGAACATCGAAAAATCCTCGTATATTAGGGGAGCATTGAATAAATCGCTATGAGTGGTTTCATAACGGTTCCTCAAAGTTTGAAAATCATCTAATATTTCGGCTACTTTTTCATCGGTCAATTCACCGGCGTATTGCTCGTATAAAACCTTATTGTAAAGCGCGGCCTGTCTACCTTCCAAAAGGCACCCATTTTTAGTATGTATGGGAAATGTCGCTGCGTGATTGACCGCACAGACAAAAAACCAAAACAAAGTATAGATGATTAAGAGAATAGCACCAACGAATAGATACTTTCGACGGATTAGTTTTTGAAGCTCTAACTTTACCAACAAACTCAATGCGTATCCCCTCCTTGAAAATAAAACAAGTATAAATCTTCCATTGTAGGAGGCAAAGAAACGGCATTTTTATTCGGTTTGTTGCGAGATACAACCCTCACTTGAATATCACAGTCGTTCTGAATCACATTACCAATCAAGCACTCGTCAGACATTTCTTGAAGTTCAGCTTTTGATGATAAACAGAAAGACCAAACCATACCCTTTAGATTATGAAGAAGATCGTTCACCCTATCAGCAGCTAAAAGTGTTCCGTTATTTAATAAAATGACTTTATCTGCAATTAGCTCAACATCAGATACAATGTGTGTTGACAAAACCACGATACTGTGTTCCGATAGGCTGGACAGTATATTTCGTAATCGTATTCTTTCTTGCGGATCTAACCCTGCTGTGGGTTCATCCAGCAACAAGATCATTGGGGAATTAAGTAGAGTTTGAGCAATCCCAATCCGGCGGATCATACCACCTGAAAAAGATTTCAATTTATCTTTAGCCGACTGCTCTAATCCAACTGCTTTTAACTGCTCATATACTTTTTCCTGTATGTCCTTTTTGGGAGTTCCTTTCAATGCGGCAATATATAATAAATACTGTTCCGCTGTAAAATCACGATAAACCCCCAGATTTTGCGGCATATATCCAAGGAGATTTCGATAATTCTCGCCTAATTCTTTTACAGGTGTTCCGTCCAAGGAAACCTCTCCCGATGTTGGAACCATGATGTCAGCTATAATTTTCATAAGGCTTGTTTTTCCAGCTCCGTTTGGTCCAAGTAACCCATAAATCCCAGGCTGCAACTCAAAAGAAATGTTTTGAAGCGCAATTCTTTTTTTGAACGATTTACTGATATTTGAAATTGTCAATTTCATTTATTGGCCCCCGCTTTCTTTTTGTATGCGGAAAGAGCTTTATCATATTTTTTCCCTATACTTTGGAAATTCCTTTCAACCAAACAATAGAGCAGTATCGTCAGAATGAAGCAGAAAACAAACGCAATTACCCAGGTTAAAGTTGACGATAGTGTTTTTTCAAACCCCATTATCAATACAATAAGCGATGGAATGCCATAATAAACAGTGAATACTCCAAGTGCGATTGTGCAGAGAATTCCGCAAATAATAACTCTGGATTTTATAGAGAAGTATTGATCCAAATACTCACTTGCAATTAAAGTGTGAGAAAGCGTTAATACGAAAGAAATCCCCATACTAAGAAAAATATGAAATAGTGATATTCCTACCAGACCACCAGAATCCGGGAAAAAGCCACGAACAAAAAAGAGGAAAACAAGCACTCCAAATGAGAAAAAGAAACTAATTAACATCTGCGAGATTGTAGCCCAGCATTTATGCACTCAAATCACCCCTAAAGCATTTTTTATTGTTTTTGCATATTTCCGAGATACTACGATTTTTTCTTTGTTATCCATTGTAAGCAAAAGTCTTGCCCCCAGCTCTGGTCGTAACGATTGTACTCGCTGTAAATTGATAATGATTGCTTTTGATGCTCGGAAAAATGAGCAGTTTTCCAAATATGCCTCCAGCTCATACAAGCGCCTTTCAGTTTCAAAAATCTGCTGTTCTGTATAAAGAAAAGTTTTCCTATCCACAGACTCAATATATAAAATGTTTGCCGGATCAAGTTGGAAGATTTCATCATCCTTGCGGCAAGTCAGTTTCATATCTATTACAGACAAAGAAGAAACTATTTTTTGTACTGTTTCATCTTTTGAACTGCAATTTATGATAATTTCAATTTCTTGAATGCCTAATTGCTCATTTACCACTACTTTCAAATGGGATCACCCCC